>ENA-OSJC01000029-OSJC01000029.1-marine-metagenome-genome-assembly--contig:-NODE-29-length-140952-cov-6.944880_pt1 | contig 140952 bp, 137 predicted proteins | sample MGYA00237885_ERZ534234 | MGnify/ENA primary metagenome ERZ534234 (study PRJEB26413, sample SAMN06343907) | marine metagenome | isolation source: coastal waters | place: Atlantic Ocean: West Antarctic...
GTAGCGGCATAATCAATATAAGGCTCATCTGCAATGTCCCCTTCTCTTTTGGGGCCAAGCCAATCGATCAACTTAGGACTAAAATAAAACCCTACTCCATTTTCTTTATGGCGCCTCAAGCCTACAGTATTAACAAGTTTAGTATTAACTTTAAAATTCCTACCATCAAACTCAATTAATCTTGAAAAATCATGCTTTGTTGGGTCTCCATATGGAGCCATTCCCATAACCTTGTATTCTCCGTCAAGCATCTCAAATCCTAAATATTCAGTTATTGCGCCATAAAGTCCGCCTAAAGAATCAGGATCATAAAACTCTTTTATTTTATGGATCTTTCCATTTTCGCCATAACCAAAAAACGTGGTGGCGTATTCACCCTTGCCATCCACACCCATAATGGCAGTTTTTTCTTTAAAACCACTCAAGTGATATGCACTGGATGCGTGAGCTAAGTGGTGCTCTACAGGTTCGAACTCTATTTTTTTCGGATCAATTCCTATATCGCTCAGCAAGCTAAATACCCTATCACGATAGCGTCTATAACGTCGATTGCCGTTTAGCAAAGCATCTAAGGCGCGGTCAGGGGCATACCAATATCTTTTTGCGAAATGCCAGCGCGCTTTAGACAAGATAGATATAGGCGCAAAAGGCACCGCTACCACATCAACTGACTCCGGGTTAATGCCAGCAAATTCCAGGCAAAATTTTGCTGCATGAAATGGCATTTTTCCTTTAGCATGTTTATCGCGTATAAATCGCTCCTCTTCTGCAGCAGCGACCAGTTTTCCATCAATATAAAGAGCTGCAGAAGCATCATGATTTAATGCACCAGAGATGCCAAGAACAATGATAGACACAATTAGACCTTTTTATTAGTTAAAGTAATATTAAGTTTCTTCGCAAAAGGCCGTAGGAGTTTTTCGAAATATATCCAAGTATCACCCTGCCAATTTTCCATAAACCTTTCTATATCTCGAGTAAAAGCTCGGTTGAGAGAACCATCTGACTCGTGCCATTGGAGTGAATCCAAATCAATAACATGGAGTGTCTTGCCAGAAATAATAAAGTTTGTAGCCTTCATGTCCCCATGGGTAACTTGGCCGTGAAATAAAATATCAAACAAACGAAATACCTCCTTACCTAACCAACTTGGCACTTTCTTTGCCTTCGAAGCGAGCAGCCATGCTCGAAGGTCTTTTCCTTCAACAAATTCAGTAACAAGGTAAGCCTCTCGGCGAAATAGGCCATGTTTGTTTTCCCTCATAGCTATAGGCTTAGGTGTATTAATTCCAAGTAAAATAAGTCGATGGGCGCCTTTCCATGACACGCAGGCTCTACTAGGGCGTAAACAACGGCTCAGCTTATGCTGTAAGTCCTTAATATTATAACGTTTTATTACCCAGCTGCAGTCACCAACAGCCACATTAACCACAGTGGCACTATTTCCACGTTTAATAAATTTTGACTGCCCTATGACCACCTCTGGCTCTTCAATTAATTGATTCAGTTTTTTCGTCAAATAATTCTTTTTAATAGTAGCGAAGAAATGGCGCCTTTTTATTACATGAAACTGCGTACATGAGCGCATAGTTTTTGATATGTATCGTTTAATACGCAGCTCTCTCGTATTCCTTACTTTTTTCAAAAAATCATCTGCAAGGGTTAAATCTGTGGTGTATGAGCTAATTACAGAAGAAATGATATCGTCATAGTCTGGAACCATCTGGGCAAAAAATAACGCCAAATTGTTTTCTGGATTCCTTAATTTTTTTATACCTCCTCCATCTATCATGTAAATTTTGCCTTGGCTAAGCATAAAATTACCTAAATGGACATCTGACTGCATCCAGCCGTTGCAATGTAACATCCCTATCAATTTTGTAGCGCTGCTAAGCAATGGCTGAAGTTGCTCTTTGGAAAGACTCTCATAGCAATTCTGCAAAGTGGTCGCTTGAGGCAAGAATTCAGTAGCAATAAAATATCCGCCTTCCTTATCCGCTAAACCCCAAATTTTTTTCGGATAAGGCACTCCAGATTCCTGCATGGCATGAAGGCCAGCTTGTTCAATCTCAAGATATTTTCGCTCAAAGAATAGCTTAACTAAGGCTTCCGCACCGCCCCAACTGGAACGAAAAGCCAACCGTTTTCCTGGTAAGTGCCTAAAAATTTCTTCACAGATAAAGGGGTCACTGCCAAGAATCTCCAGCTCAAATGGAGCATGTGGGGCACTTTTTGCGGACTTAAGATAACCAAGAGATAATAATTTAGTCAACTCTATAGTGCCTCCAAAAAAAATTCAAAGAAATGACGCCTATAAAAGTTAGTATAGATTTTCAACTATGATATCCCTTTCGAATACCCTTATGGTGTAGGCTTTTTGCCTCAATGACAATAGATTTCCAGAAACCGCTGTCATTCTTCAGTGTTTCTCTAAGAGAGATTTGTTTGTATTCTCGAATAAAACAAAGGATATCTCTTTGATCAAACCCCGCCCTGTTTGCTGAGTAATAAAGTGCTGATAAATCTTTATGCCTCCAACGCCTAGGGGTGCGTTTACGAATTTGAGCACGATGAAGATCAATCAAAGAAATTGGCTTTTTAGCAATAGGGTCTTTTGAATGCTGGTCAGAAACACTGATTAAGAAATGACACAGATAATAATCTCGATGGTTGACGCCATTCTCATGTATTGTTCTAGAAATTTTTGCAAGCCTTCTGATCAAGCTGCGTTTTTGGAATGGACCCATGTTGGCCAAGGATTCTGAATTGCAGTACTCATCTAAAGCTTGGGTAGGTTCAATCGCCTCTGTGATCAAAAAAGATTTTCTATTTGCTGGATTCCACCCATTCGAACCAAAAGCCTTGACTGTCATTGTCTGGACTCCCAGCTCACTGAGACTAACAATAGCTTGATATTCGTTTTCAGCACCTAAAATAGGGCGGCGCAAGCAAATAAAATTCTTGAGAATTTCGATCCACCCTACTCCGGTATGGGTCTTTACAAAGTAAGCCTTACCATCAAACTCAAAACGACTCGTGCATCGATCGCCCATATCACGAAAAGTTTCACCTGAGAGCATAAACACTTCTTTAAACGGATCTAAGTGTTGCCACTTAGTGGCAAAAGGCTCAGCTAGAAATAATTTCATTCAACTCTATCCATACGATTTTTTGCAACCCATTTTTTTTCAATTACCCGATCGACTATATCTGCAGCTTTTACCGGCATATCATAAATATCCGCTTCTTTAGAAAAATTAATTCCATTTTCACGCCATTTTAGCTTATCTGCCAGTAGCATTTCTTCCAATCTATTATTATAGACCGTCTGAGAATATGGGGATTCTAATAATATGCCTGATTTTGCTTTTTTTACATAATGGGCGTATCCGCATACATCTGTTACTAAAGAGGGCAGCCCAGCTACAATTGCTTCAAGTATTACTCCCCCAGTATTTTCAGCGTAGGAGGGATGAAGCAAAACATCTGCTCCTTGTAAAAATCTAGGAACATCATCTCGACCAGAAAAAAAAGTGACTAAACCAGAAATTCCAAGACTTCTTGCTAGAGATATGAATTCTTTGGGGTCATCCTGCCCTATGACATACAGCTGAGTGCGACTTCTTAGTTTTAAGGGTAAAGCTGAAATAGCACGCAAGCTTCTATCGAGTCCTTTGGTTCGGAAACCTGACCCTATCTGCAAAAGCAAAATATCTCCTGCATCCAATTCAAATTCTTTCCTAAAGCGCTCACGAATATCTCCGAAGTTCGGTGGCGCGCAGCGGTCTCGGGCAATCCCTGGAGGGAGCATATTTATACGAGAAGACTCTGTGTCATAAAAACTCTGGAATAATTTTTTTTGTATAGGGGAAAACATGAGAATATCGACCATAGAACCGCGTTCGAAGACCGCTTTTTCAAATTTCGAAAAATGCCTATAACGGCGGGTAAAGCGATACCACCAAGGACGTAAATTCCGTGATTTGTATTCATAGCAAGGATCTCCACAGTAGTAAACATCCAAACCTGGCATCTTGTTAAACCCAACCATTAAATCTATAGACTCATTATTTAGGTTCTGATTCAGCCAAGCAGAGAATTTTTTATACTTTCTTGTGCTATTAATAGCACTTAATTGCACTTTTACTATCTCCAGAAAGTCTGGTTGCTCGCCCTGCCAGTCCATCGTGTATACAACAACTTTGTGCCCTCGATCTACACACTCTTTGGCAATTTTAAGAAAATTTCTTTGCATGCCTCCAAAAGGAAAATATTTATACAAACAAAATGCTAGCTTCATTCGTAAGTTTCCTCTGTTTGACCTAAGTTGTTAATTTTCACAGAATCCGAAGTTTTATCAATCAATGCAGCAAACTCTTTAAAAACAATGTCTGCTGTAATTTCCTCAAAACATGGAGACGACTGATTTAAACTCAAGGAATATAAACATTTACGAGACATACAAGGAGCGCACTTAAATTTTGAAGTTAAATTTTTCTGGCTAGAACCGTAAAATCCAGTTAAACCAGAATTTGTCGGTCCAAAAATAGCCAAGGTAGGTGTTTCCACAGCTGCGGCTAGATGCCCTAATCCTGTATCTACAGAAATACATCCAGCTGATTTCGACAACAATGAAGCAATTTCAGTAAGACTCATTTTAGGGAGCACTTCGGCTCCAGACTCCTTGGCAATTCTTTCTGCACGAAACCTTTCTTTCTTGTTGCCCCAAGTCAAAGAAACTTTATAGTTAGCCTCTAGAAGCATACTGCTGAGCTTAATCCATGACTTTTCAGGCCAATGTTTTGATGCCCAAGTTGTACCATGAAGCAACACGACCGAACGCTCTCTTTCTGAACTAAAAGAAAGGCCGTGCTCGCCCATATCAGAGTCGATGGAATATCCTAATGACCTAGAAAACAAAAGTCTTATTCTCTCAACAGCATGCAGTTCTTTGGACACGCTAATGGGGTGATCATAAAAATTTGATGCTAGTGATTCTTTAGCGGAGTACTTGTCAAAACCATATGTTTCTCCATTTACATATCTTGTTAGCCACGCACTTTTGAGTAAACCTTGAGCATCAATTATTGCATCATAGTGATGGAGATTAATTTTTCTTTTAAACTCTGACCATTCTCGGGTGAACCAAAATCCAAAAATATTTTTTCGCCACTTTCTTATTGAGACTAAAATAACCCTATCTACTTTATAATTCCAGGCAGGAATCTCAGAAAAATTTTCTTCTACAACCCAATCAAACACTACGTCTGGGATAGCAGAAACAGCGTCGTTAATAGCTGGAAGTGTATGAATAACATCTCCCAGGGATGAGGTCTTGATTACCAGTACTCTTGTCATCAATTAGGTACCAGTTGCGACAATTCTGAAATCACCTTCGCAGGGAGTAGATCCTCCAGACATTTCATATTCTTAATTGGGCATTCTCTTTTAAAGCAGGGCCCGCAATCTACAGGAATGGACATCATAATCGCTTTGGTGTTTAAGGGCGGAGTAAATCCTGGAGAAGTAGATCCGTACAAAACAATCAAGGGTCTACCCAGAGCTGCAGATATATGCATCAAACCTGAGTCATTGCTTACCACAACGTCAGCGATCGATAGCAGGTCGATAGCTTCATCTAGATGTGTTTCGCCAGCTAAATTGTGAATATGCACGCGATCGGCCAAGGGCAAAAGTTTGTTAATTTTTTGCCCTACCTGTTTGTCTTTCTGGGAGCCTAAAAGCCAAACCTGCCAGCCGTCTGCTATTTTGCTAGCAGCCACTGCAGCATAGTATTTTTCAGGCCACTTTTTGGAGGGTCCAAATTCAGCTCCAGGACACAAAACAAGGACTTTTCGCCCGCTAGTCAAACCTAACTGCTTAGCAAACTGAGTCGCTTTTTCATTATCAGTCATTAAAACTGGGTATGGGATATTTTTTGGTAAGGTTGCATTCTTAGGCAATGCAAGCGAGGCAAAACGCTCCACCATTAATGGATAAGTTTTTTTATTTAACCGACGAATGTCGTTAAGCAGCCCATAACGCATTTCGCCTTTCCAGCCAGTTCTATGAGGTATTTTAGCAAACCAAGGAATCAGCGCAGATTTTATCGAGTTAGGTAACACGATGGACTGTGTATAATTTTCTAAACGTAACTTTAACCCTAACTTCCGCCTGCCTGCCAGCTTAAGGCTCCCGTGTCCAATAGGCATATCAATAGCTCTGTTCACTTCAGGCATGCGGCATAATATTGAACGGCTCCAGCTTGGCGCTAAAACATCGATCAGTACGCTTGGGTTATGTTGCTTAATCAGCATGAATAAAGACTGAGCCATCATCATATCGCCCACCCATGATGGGCCTATAATCAGGATTTTTTTCTCTGCTATTTTCTTTTGAGATGCCATATTATTATCAATTACCATTGGCTCTCCAAGAGATTTTAGCTCACTTATCTACAGAAGTAAGCCAGTCGGAATGTCTAGCTATTCGGCCGCGGACTAGGTCAAAATACTGTGCTTGCAATAGTGTTGTGATGGGGCCTCGCTTCCCAATACCCAGTGATCGTCCATCTAACTCCCTAATTGGAAGAATTTCTGCAGCTGTACCTGTAAAAAACGCCTCATCTGCAACATAAACCTCATCTCGAGTGATCCGCTTTTCAACAACTTTATAACCAGATTGTTCAGCCATCTGTATTACAGTTTTACGTGTTATTCCATCAAGACAGGCGCTTAGCTCTGGAGTGTAAATAATCCCATCTCTGACAATAAATACGTTCTCGCCACTACCCTCAGCAATAAACCCTTCGACATCTAGCATCAGGGCTTCCTCACACCCGCACTCCAAGGCCTCCCTTAGCGCCAACATGGAATTAATGTAATTCCCATTAGCCTTTGCCTTTGTCATAGTAATATTTGGATGGTGTCGAGTATATGAGGATGTGCGAACCTTAATTCCTCGCTCTAATGCTTCAGGGGACATATAGGACGGCCACTCCCAGGCTGCAACTATTACGTGCACCTTGAGCCCTTCTGCGCGCAAGCCCATCCCTTCAGAGCCAAGAAATACCATTGGGCGCAGGTATGCCTCATGTAATCCATTCTCATGAACTACTAGTTTTTGAGCTTCATTTAGTTGCTCTTTAGTATAGGGTATATCTATATTCAAAATCTTTGCCGAGCGATACAATCGATCTGTGTGGTCCTGTAGGCGAAAAATAGCAGCTCCCTGTTTTTCAACCTCATAGGCTCGAACACCCTCAAATACCCCCAGACCGTAATGAAGTGTATGGGTTAGAACGTGCACTTTGGCATCACGCCAAGGGACCATGTCGCCATCAAACCAAATCCAACCATCTCTATCGGCGAATGACATCTGATACTCCTAGATAAAATATATTTTAAATTCAGGCGTTCTTACTATACACCTACACGATGAATTATAGCCTCCAACAATGCCTATAAGAAAGGCTAGCCTTGTGAAAAAAATATTTATCCTATTTTTTTTTAGACCTTTATTCCAATTGCAGTACCTAAGAAAATTAAAAAGTATCCTATAATGGTACTCAATTTGATGATTAGCTTTTATCTTTATGCTTACTAACTGTAATAACCTGTTGTTTGCAGTCGACATTATTTATAATAGAGTCAATTAATTTTAAGCTGGTATCTTCAAATAATCGAAGAAATTTGATTGAGAGCAAATCATGGCGAAAAGCAAAACAAGCACAGTGACTGAATATGTAAAATTCCTCCGGGATACGTCTCCATATGTAAATGCTCATAGAGGCAAAACTTTTGTGTTGGCCTTTAGCGGCAAGGCTATGAGTCATGCAAATTTTAATAATATAATTCTTGATATTGCACTATTGCATAGCCTGGGGATCAATCTGGTCCTGGTCCATGGAGCAATATCACCAACAAATGATCACTCAAAGTCTTCTGCTGCTCAAAAAAAATTCAACAAACATGGTTATGTTACTGATTCTGCTGCCATGTCCTACATAAAAGATGCAGTTGGGAGTGCAAGGATCAATATCGAAGCCATGCTTTCTACAGGTGCAGTTAATTCATCGATGCATGGCTCAAGAATACAAGTTGCGAGCGGAAACTTTATTACTGCCAAGCCAATGGGGATTAAGGGTGGGGTTGATTTTCAGTACACTGGCGAAATTCGAAGAATCGATGAAAATAGCATTAAAAGACAACTTGCTGATGGAGCAATTGCACTGCTTTCACCTATTGGTTACTCGCCTACGGGAGAAACCTTTAGCCTAAACTATGAAAATGTGGCCGCACAAGCTGCCATTAGTTTAGGTGCTGAAAAGCTAATCATGTTCTGTCAAAACGAGGGTGTGACTAGTCATGATGGCGAACTTCTAAAAACCCTATCATTGGATGAGGCATCAGAACATCTAAATCATTCGGATATAGGCTACGGAGATCGTCGCTCACTGGAGGCGTGCTATCAGGCCTGTAAAAACAATATCAGTCGAAGCCATATAATAAGCTACACTTTTAATGGAGCACTTTTAGAAGAGCTCTTCACACGCGACGGAAGAGGAACGCTTATTCTAAAGAATAGCAGTGGAATTATCCGGCAGGCTACTATAGATGACATTGGAGGGCTGATAGAGCTGATTGCGCCTCAAGAAGAAAAAGGAGTTCTAGTTAAGCGCTCTCGGGAGCTATTAGAGCTAGAAATTTCAAGATTTTCTATAATAGAGCATAGGGAGGGGGCCATTGTATGTTGCTGTGCCCTTTATCCTGTTGATTGTAGTACTTCGGCGGAAATAGCCTGCGTTGTCACGCACCCTGAATTTATGAATCAAGGTCATGCAAGTCGGCTGCTTAAGGCAGTAGAAAACAAAGCTTCCAAGACGGAAATCAATCAATTATTTGTTCTAACTGTTCAAGCTAGCCATTGGTTTATAGAGCAAGGATTTTCTGAATCGTCTATAGAGAAGCTGCCTACTAAGCATCAATCTCTTTATAATTTTCAAAGGAACTCAAAGGTTTTCTGTAAAAATTTATAGCCTGCCAATCCATTATGATGTTTCTTGACCTTACAGCTATTAGTCTTAGATAAAAATATTTCTCATGTAGAAGACTTTCAAATTTTTTCTAGGGTTTGAAAAAAGTAGGAAATTTCTCCTACTTCTTGAGGCTTCTTGCACTCAACCTCTTGCCAGTTTGTTTCGTCAAATTCCGGAAAAAAAACATCTCCTTGAAATGAATCTTTCACTCGGGTTATGTATAGTCTATCCGCCTGATTAATTGCCATATTATATATTTCAGAACCGCCTATAACCACAATTTCTGGCGTATATTTGTTTGCCTCCAAGGCAATAGCCTTCGCTTGATTCAAAGATGTAGCAACACTAACGCCCTCGAAAGACCAACTAGAATTGCGTGTAACCACAATATTTAGACGTCCTGGTAATGGCTTTCCAATAGAGTCGAAGGTTTTTCTACCCATGACAATAGGCTTGCCTATGGTCATGGATTTAAAATATCTCAAATCTTCTGGTAAATACCAAGGGAGCTGGTTGTTTAAGCCTATAGCTCGATTACTAGCCATGGCTACAATTAAAGAAAGTTTCATTTTTTTTATCATTAAACTGCTACCGATCCAGGTATTGGAGGATAGGGCTCATAATCCTCCAGCTTAAAATCTTCATATTTAAAATCAAACAGGTTTTTTACTGTTGGATTAACTATCATTTTTGGCATAGGGCGGGGAGCGCGGTTAAGCTGTTCTTCCACTTGCTTAAGGTGATTTAGATATAGGTGCGCATCTCCAAACGTATGAACAAAATCACCTGGCTGCAAACCTGAAACTTGAGCAATCATAGTCATCAATAGCGCATAAGATGCAATGTTAAATGGTACGCCTAAAAAAACATCAGCACTACGCTGGTAGAGCTGACAAGAGAGACGGCCGCCTAATACATAGAATTGAAATAAAGTATGGCAAGGGGGCAATCCAGATTTAGCCATAACTGGAATATCTTTGGGATTCCAGGCTGACACAATCAATCGCCTAGAATGTGGGATATTTTTAATATCTGCCATTAAACCACTAAGCTGATCAACTCCCTCAAAGTTTCTCCACTGGCGACCATAAACGGGGCCCAAATCTCCATATTTCTCCGCAAACTCTTCATCTTCTTTTATACGTATAACAAATTGGCTCATCTTTTCGCGCCATTCTTTGGAATGCATAGGAAAGTCTTTTTCTTGTTTTGTTTCTCTCAGCCAGTTTTGAAATGGCCAGTCGTTCCAAATATTTACACCATTCTCCACTAAATATTTTATATTAGTATTGCCCTGAAGGAACCAAAGGAGTTCATGAATAATTGATTTTAAGTGAACTTTTTTAGTGGTGACAAGGGGAAAACCTTCACTAAGGTCAAATCGCATCTGATGGCCAAAAATACTAAGCGTTCCAGTACCTGTTCGATCGTCCTTTCGAACTCCGTTATCCTTTATATGTCTCATTAAATCAAGGTACTGTTTCATTTTAATCTCGATTTTTCTTGTCAGTTAACATTCTACTAAAATTGGCGCCAAAATAACCCCATACAATAAGTGTGGAGCCAATAAATATCATTGGAAGACTAAGCAATTGGCCTCTTGTCACCCACCCTAACAGATCGAAACCAATAGCGATGTCTGGCTCTCTAAAACACTCAGCACTGAACCTTAAAATTCCATAAAGAACCAAAAATAAGCCACTCATGACACCATTAGGTCTTAGTTTTTTTGAAACTATAATTAATACAATAAAAAGTAATACACCTTCTAAAAAAAACTCATAGAGTTGAGATGGGTGTCTTATAAGCTGTTGCGGGTCGTTAGGAAAAACCATTCCCATCCAGGATTCGGTTGGCCTACCCCAAAGTTCTTGGCCTATAAAATTACCTATACGACCCAAACCAAGACCTATAGGAACTAGCGGTGCCACGAAATCTCCCAAGGCTAAAAATGGCTTATCTATTTTTTTGCTATACAGCCAAAGCACCACTAAAACCCCTAGTAAGCCACCGTGGAAAGACATGCCGCCCTCCCATATTCGCAACAACCAAAGCGGATCAAAAAGCCATTGATCAAAATTATAAAAAATAACATAACCAAAACGGCCGCCGACTATGACTCCAAAAGCACTATATATGACGAGATCTTCTATTTGAGCTTCACAAATAGGCGACCAATTCGATTTGCTACGAAAAAGTGCAATTCTCCAAGCCGCAAAAAATCCAAGCAAGTACATTAATCCATACCAATAAATTTTTAATGGTCCAATGGATAAAATGACAGGATCAATTTCTGGATAAATTAGCATGCAATAACTTTAGGTAAAGGCAATTAGAGTGATAGTACTACTGTTCGGTATCTCCGGTAAAATACAAATACGCTATAATTAACTTATCTAGCAATGATAACGATTTCAGAGAAATCAATGAAAAGTCTTGCGACTAAAAAGACCCGAGGTCTCCGGGCTTTTTAGTGCTTTCTCCATATAACTTCGAACAGACTCAGCATCTGGCATCAGCAGCACATCCTCGAGTAGCTGCTGTGCCTCACACAAGCTAATCTGACGCAGAATAGCCTTAACTTTTAACAGCCCAGTAGCGCTCATTGAAAGCACAGGAAATCCTATAGCCATAAGCAATACCGCTCCGATAGGGTCACCTGCCATCTCTCCGCAAACGCTTATAGGGGTGTGCTCATTTTTTGCTCCATCAGCAATAACTCTGAGTGCTCTTAACACGCTGGGATGACATGCATCATAAAGATCAGCCACCCTTGGGTTATTTCGATCAACAGCTAATAAATACTGGGTCAGGTCATTCGTTCCCACTGAGAGAAAATCAACCTTACGAGCAAATTCACGGATCTGGTAAACGGCAGCTGGAACCTCAATCATCGCTCCGACCCATGGCCTTTGTAATGCGAACCCCTCTTCTTTTGTGAGCTCGTTGTATACTTGGTCAATTAATTTCAATGAGCTATCTAATTCAGATAAACTGGAAATCATGGGCAGCAGTATACTCAGGTTATTTAATCCCAAGCTAGCCTTCATCATAGCCCTTAGTTGCACCAAGAAAATTTCTGGATGATCGAGACAAACCCTAATACCTCGCCAGCCAAGAAATGGGTTCTCCTCTTCGATAGGAAAATAGGGCAAGTCCTTATCTCCCCCAATATCCAAAGTTCTCATGGTGACCGGTCTTGGAGAAAACATTTCTAGCTGTTCCCGATAAAACTTACGTTGCTCTTCTTCAGATGGAAAGCGGTCTAACATCAAGAATGGAATTTCACTACGATATAGCCCAACCCCCTCAGCACCTCGATCTAACGACAACATTGAGTCAATTCGCAAGCCCGTATTTACCCACAGGGAAATTTTATGTCCATCAGAGGTCTCACAAGGCTCATCCGAAAGTTTTTCAAGATCAGCGGCTAAAATATTCTCCTCTAGAATTTGCTCTTCATAAGTTTTTCTTAGCGCAGTACTTGGGGATGAAATAACATGCCCATTATGCCCATCAACAATAACTTCTTCCCCATCTAGACCGCCCCAAGGTAAATTTACTACACCCATAACTGTAGGTATTCCGATGGCACGACCAAGAATCGCCAAGTGGGAGTTACGAGAACCTTTGACAGAAGCTATGGCAACAATTTTTTCTATAGGTACGCTGGCAAAGGAAGCAGCTGATAAATCTTCACCTACAAGTACTATATTATCAGGAAATATCTCGCATTTAGGTTCAGCTGTCTGGAGATATACAAGAACTCTTCGACCTAAATCCTCGAGATCGGTGGCTCTTTCACGCAAATACGAATCTGTCATACACTTGAATTTATCAATATGACTTAAAACTACTTGGGCCCAAGCACTTTTAGCGCTAAGACTGTGCTCGTTGATTAGAACAATAACCTCTCCACCTAAAGCCTGATCATCCAACATACACACATAAGCATCAAATAAAGCTCTCTCTTGATCACTGAGTATTCCTACCATGCTTTTATCTAAAGCACGCATATCGCTTTTAACTAAACTCATCGCCTTCCGAAATCGAACAAGCTCCGCATCGATATCTGTTATCTTTTTTAGAGGAATAGCCTTTAGGTCAGTATGTGAGTTCATTGCCACAACATTACCAATTGCGACTCCTGGAGCACTTGCCACACCAGAATAAACTCTCTCATCGACGGGTATGTCTTGGGGGTAAATTGAACGATCCAGCTCGCCTACAGCATTCGCATGAGCGATCACTCCAGCCAACTGAGCGGCAACTGTCACAAGAAACGACTCTTCACTTTCATCATATCGACGAGGAGCTTCATCCTGCACAACTAAAACACCAAGAACTTTTCGCTGATGAATAATTGGTGAGCCTAGGAAAGAATGGAATAATTCTTCATTTGTTTCAGGAACTGGAGAGAACCTCGGATGAGCAGAAGCTTCCTCGAGATTAATTGGCTCTGCACGAGAAGCCACCAATCCAACTAGCCCCTCACCAGAAGATAGGTTAACTTTACGTATAGCATCTGTATTAAGCCCATCAGTTGCCATGAGAACATAACTATCATCTTTTAGGTTGTAAAGGTATATAGAACAGACAGCTGTATCCATAGTGCTTTTAACTTGACGCACAATTACATTAAGAACTTCACTAAAATTTTTAGCTGCATTAGCTTGTTGAACAATTGTTCGTAACGATTCGAGTGTAGACATAGCTATTCTTTCACTCCTATATGAGATTCAGCCCTCTTCTCAAGATCACATTGCAGCGGGGCAAACTCTTTCATAGCAGCAAGATATACATTCCTTTTAAAATCAACAACCTGATTGATAGGATACCAATAACTTACCCAAGCCCAGTCATCGAATTCAGGGTGTAAAGTGCAATCTAGAGTTATTTTACTATCATCACCTAAAAGCCGAAGCAGAAACCATTTTTGTTTTTGCCCAACAAAATGAGATGTTGAATTTTTTCGTTGCATCTTTTCAGGTAGACGATATCGAAGCCATCCCTTTGTGCAAGCAAGGATTTCGACATCGCTGGCCGCAAGACCGACTTCTTCATGCAGCTCACGGTATAGCGCGGACTCGAGCTCCTCTCCATCATCAATTCCGCCCTGAGGAAACTGCCAAGCGTCTTGCTTAATACGCTTGGCCCAAAGCAACCTGCCGATACCATCAGAGATTATGATTCCAACATTTGAACGAAACCCGTCTTTATCAACCACAGTAAAAATTCTCAACCAGAAATTTATAAAGCTTTTAGGCGCTCCAAGCATCCGGTTTTTTAAATAGTTAAACAGCTTATTACTAGCAACTTACATTAAATACCTTATTGAGAACAGTCCTATCTCTGGTTAAGCTATACTGTAATTATTTGTTTCATGGATTCCCTAATAATGGCTTTAACCTTATTTGACCTAGATAACACTCTTATTGCTGGTGATAGCGACTATAGCTGGGGGGAATTCCTGACAACAAAAAAAATTGTAGATTCTGCTCATTTCAAACAAGAGAATGATCGATTTTATAGAGATTACCAGCTTGGAAAATTAGACATTTTAGCCTATTTAAAGTTTTCATTAGCCCCACTGGCGTTACTGCCTAAAACTGATCTCGAAGCTTTACATAAAGAATTCATGCAAAAAGTCATTGAGCCCATGTGGCTCCCAAAAGCAGAAATATTATTAAAAAAACATCGAAAAAACGAAGATACATTGATGGTCATCACCTCAACGAATAGATTTATTGTGGAGCCTATATGTAAAAAATTAGGTATTGAAAATCTTATTGCAACTGAACTCGAAGAGTGCAATGACAGATTTACTGGTCAGGTGTCTGGAATACCTAGCTTTCGAGAGGGTAAGATTGTGCGATTAAATAGCTGGCTAGACACATCAAATTTTCTCCTTGAAGAGAGCAGTTTTTATAGTGACTCAATTAACGATCTGCCTCTTCTAAAAGCCGTCGGACATCCGGTAGCTGTCGATCCCTGCTCAAAACTAAGAGAAGAAGCCTTGCTTCGTGGCTGGGAAATTATCAGCTTGAGGAGCTAACTTTGATCTATTTTAGCCCAGCATATAACATTTAAAAAATTTAAGAGCGCGCGCCTCATGACCAACAAGTTTACGCATGATGGAGAAATACAAGACCTATGTTTTAGTTTGCTGTTAGATAGAAATGCAAATGCGGATGCCTCTCAACTAGTAATTGCTGACGAAAATGTCAGGCACTCTAACTTAAAAAATTTACCTCGCAACCAGACAACCCTTGTAACTAACCGGTACGATATTTTCGAACAAGGACAGACTCTTGGGCTCAACGTTTTTTTTAATGATTTTGATTTATCAATTTTTCCTGATAACAGCTTTACTAAAATTCTGTTTCGAGTATCTAAAGAAAAGGCTTTGACTCACTATATTATAAAAAATTCATACAGATTGCTGGCTGCTAATGGTAGCCTCATAATTAGTGGTGCAAAAAGTGATGGAATTAAGACCTATGCTGAAAAAGCGTCTGAGCACTTTGGGGCACCAGTAAAAATAAGAAAAAATGGTCTCGTCTACTTAGCAGCTATTCAGCGACTAAGCGAACAAGAGAGCGCTCTCCCAAAAATTGAAATTGACGATAAGAATTATGCGCGCCTCAGTACGCACAGTTTTTTATTTGGTAAAAAAATAACCACTAAACCCGGTGTTTTTGGATGGGATAAAATCGACGAAGGTAGTGCATATTTAGGAGATTTTCTTCCAGAATTTTTAAGTTTGTTTGATAAAGATCCTTTAAGCATTTTAGACCTAGGTTGTGGCTATGGTTACCTCTCGATGCGCGTAAGCCGGATCACTAAGGCAAAAATTATTGCCACTGACAATAACGCAGCAGCAATTCTCGCCTGTTCAAAAAATTTTTCTACGTTTGCAATTAACGGTTCAGTAATAGCTGATAACTGCGCCCGAAATATCAAAAAATCTTTTAATGCAATAATTTGCAACCCCCCTTTTCACAAAGGCTTCAACACCGATAGCCAGCTATCCCAGCAATTTGTGCTCGCCTGCTATGAGCATTTAGAGCCAAAAGGGATGGCATTATTTGTCGTTAATCGCTTTATTCCATTGGAAAAATATACTCAGAAACTATTTAAAACAAAACTCATGGCTGCAAACTCAAGCTTCAAACTGATATTACTCACAAAATAAAAATACTGACCCATCTGGCTATAGAGCACATAATAGCAACATAAATTATAATAAAAGAACTAAAAAAATATGTACAAATATAATGTTTATGGTATCGGCGCAGCACTCGTGGACACAGAGATACAAATAACTGACGCAGACCTAGAACACTTACAGGTGGGAAAAGGCCTAATGACTCTTGTAGGCGAAGAGCGTCAACAAGAGCTTACTCGTTATTTAAAAGATCAGCTAGTCAACTCAAATCGAGCCAGTGGCGGTTCAGCAGCTAATAGCATTATTGCTGTTAGCGCTTTTGGTGGCAGTGCTTTCTATTCGTGCAAGGTAGCAGATGACGATGATGGAAACTTCTATCTCGATGATCTGTCAAATGCCGGTGTTAAGTTTAACTTAACCAGCGCCTTAGCGAAGGGCCATACAGGTAAATGTTTGGTTTTTATTACTCCAGATGCTGAGCGTTCTATGAATACACATCTGGGAGTAAGTGAGAATTTCTCTATTGAAAATCTTGATCCAACAGCAATCAGTAAGTCTGAATACTTATATATTGAAGGCTATCTTGTCTCATCAGAGACTGGGCGTACAGCAGCTATTCGAGCACGCGAAATTGCAGAGCAACACCAGGTTAAAGTTGCGCTTACTTTGTCAGACCCAGCAATGGTTGCCTTTTTTAGGTCTGGGCTAAAAGAAATGTTAGGTAATAAAATAGATCTCCTATTTTGCAACGAAGCAGAGGCACTAAGTTGGACAGAAAGCTCTGAATTGAAGCACGCCTTAGAACTCCTAAAGGAATCTTCATCAACCTATGCAGTGACGCTCGGAGACAAGGGGGCAATAATATTTGACGGCAAAGACCAGCACGTTATTGAAGCCCACCCAGCAACTGCTATTAATACAAATGGAGCAGGAGATATCTTCGCTGGCGCTTTTTTGTATGCTATTACACATGGATGCAGCTATAAAAAAGCAGGAGATTTTTCAGCCCTAGCAGCATCTTATGTAGTAAGCCAGCAAGGGCCTAGGCTAAGTAAAGATCAATACCCTAAAATACTATCTTCACTGATAGTCTGATAGCCCTAGCATCACTTAATGATGATTTAAGTGATGCAGGACTCCCTCTACGCTTGTTTTATACATTACGTCTGGGCACTCATCAAAAATTAACGTTACATCATGCTGTTCTTTTTTGGTCAGCTCATGATCTAATCCATATAGCATTAAATGGTTCCCGCCAGGCTCAAAAGCTACTTTCTTCTCGACCGGTAAATCTATCCCATCAACAGGTCTCATCGACATCACGCCGTTCTCATGAAAATGAGAATGAAGCTCGACTCTTTTAGCAATGCTTACGGATGCGCCTACTAGTCGGCATACTTTGTCTGTTGTATTTTCCAATGTCATAAACATTGCTGTTACTGTCTGTCCCGGCGGCATTTGGCGAATATATCCATCACTGACTATTACTTTTTTAGCATCGCTTTGGATGCAATCATGTTGCTGTATTTGGTTGTCGCCAATAATATTACTACTGGACTTGTCTACCACCTGGCAGGCCATAGAAGTTGACTGCACAAAAACTAATAGCATAAAAATACTTAAAAATTTTCCTGAAAAAAAATTACTCATGCTTTTTAAAGCTCCTTTAAAAATATAAGTTGTTTGTTATCTCCGCGCGCAGCTATAAACTATCTCATGTAATACTATTAAATATTAACTTACATTCCAATATCTTATTTGTGCGAAATAACAAGTAAACCATCACGGAGAATTGTAGACTATCAACTTAAATTCCTTAAGCATGAACTAGTTTATTGAGTGAAAAAATGAAAGCAAAACTCTTACACATTCTTATTTATTGTTTTCTGTTTGCGACAAATACTCTGTTCGCCGACTCTGATGAACCGCTCTTTAACAGCGGCGTCAGCTACAGTAAGCCCTATGCTTCTCAAGGCACTGAATTTTTATCTGTAGAGCAAGCCTTTCAGCTTAGCGCGACTATTCAAGATGGCCAGTTGATTCTGAATTGGAATATATCACCAGGCTACTATTTATTTCAAGACCGTTTCAATTTTTATGATTTAGATAATGTTTCATTAAATATTCAACCAGTATATGAGGCTGGTAAATCCATTTACGACGACTATTATGAAAAAAATATAATAGTACATTATGGACAAACAAAGTTTTCTGTTCCCTTAAAAAACCTTAAGGAAATAACTATCATCGAGTCGCAAGGCTGTGCAGATGCGGGCCTCTGTTATCCGATTAGGCGACAAATTATCTCCTTAATTGATAACGACACGGTACCTCTAATTACAGAGGCCCCCCAGCAGAATTTTTCAGCTAATGGCCTAAAGAAGGCAACCGATTTTACTGTCACTGGGGAGGTTAGGCTTAACTCCCTTCCTGTAATGCTAGCACTCGCTTTTTTAGGTGGATTAATCCTTAATCTCATGCCCTGCGTGTTCCCAATTCTCTCCATTAAAGTATTGAATCTAGCTAGTATTAACTCTAGCTCTAATAGCAAATATTTGCATGGCGTAGCTTATGCTTTTGGAGTCATATTAAGCTTTGCGGCTATTGGGTCATTGTTACTAATCTTGCGTAGCGCTGGAGAAAGTATAGGCTGGGGGTTTCAATTACAGTCTCCGGTTTTTGTAGGGCTTCTCGTCTATTTATTTGTACTTATGGGCCTCACTTTTTCTGGGTGGTTAACGCTGGGGGGCGGCCTCATGAACTGGGGGCAGGCGACCACCGAAGGGGATAGTTTAACCTCTACTTTTATGGTCGGACTTTTAGCGACACTAGTTGCAAGTCCATGCACTGCACCTTTCATGGGAACCGCACTTGGCTTTGCACTGACACAACCGATATGGGTGGCGTTAAGCACTTTCATTTTTTTAGGTTTTGGCATGGCATTTCCTATCCTTCTCATCACCTGTTTGCCTAGCCTATCAAAAAGACTTCCCAGACCAGGATTATGGATGGATCATTTCAAGCAATTTTTGGCCTTCCCGCTTTATATGACATCTGTCTGGTTACTTTGGGTTCTCGGCAGACAAACCAACAGCGATGCTCTTTCTGCTATATTAGCTGGCATCGTTTTTATGTTGTTTGGAATTTGGCTACTAAAAATTAACAGAACCCGGATAATGCATTTGATCGCTATAGCATTTTTTCTGCTGGCTGCTTTTTTACCTTTATGGAACGCTGCCGACTCAAGCAAAAATACTAAAAACATATGGAAGTCTTACTCAAAAGACTCACTCAGTACGCTACTAAGTAAAGAAACTGCAGTTTTTGTTAACTTGACAGCAGACTGGTGTATCACCTGCTTAGTTAACGAAAAGATAGTGTTAAATTCAGAAAGTTTTTTAGCTGCTTTAGATAAACAAAATATTGTTTATCTAAAGGGGGACTGGACCAGTTATGACCAAAGTATTACTGAATTATTAAATGCCCATAATCGGAGCGGCGTCCCACTCTATCTATTTTATCCTGCAGGAATGACTGTTCCGATCATTCTTCCTCAAATTTTAACAATTAGCAGCACAATAGATACTTTATCGACGAAGATTAGATAAAAGTTCAGTATCTTTCATTAAATATCATATAATTACCCCAATTCTGCCTCTATCTTCCCATAAGATTAGATATACTAGGTGAAATTCTAATATTTGATAAAATAATATACCTAAAGATCCGTCATTTTACTCAAGATTGTAGCTATATGAGCCAAAAATCTAAAAATTGGACAGTTTATACATTTTAATGCAGACTTATAACTGGTAGAAGATTAAGCCGACAACGACATGCTTCTTCAATAATCTTAGCAGGCAAAAAATGGCTATTATACTAGTACTTCATGGTCCCAACTTAAACTTACTAGGGACCCGCGAGCCTAACCTCTACGGAAATAAAAATCTTGATGATATCAACAAGAGTCTTTTAGGTACCTGTAAATCGAAAGGACATGAGCTACTGACCTTTCAAAGCAACTCAGAACATAATTTAATAGAGCGCATACATGACGCGAAGACAGAAGGGGCAACGTTCATTATTTTTAACCCTGCAGCCTTCACCCATACAAGTATTGCGCTACGGGATGCATTGCTTGGGGTCAATATCCCATTTATTGAGGTCCATTTATCTAATATACATGGGCGCGAAGAATTCAGACATTCATCCTATTTTTCTGACATAGCAGCAGGTGTCATTTGTGGCTTTGGCAGTCTTAGTTATGAATTAGCATTAGATGCGGCTTTAGTAGAACTAGGCCATTAATAATAACCTCCCCATTTAGAGTAAACGCAGATGGACATTCGAAAGATAAAAAAATTAATAGAATTAATAGAAGACTCTGATATTAGTGAACTAGAAATTAAGGAATCAGAGGAATCTATTCGCATCAGCCGAGGTGGCCAAGTTTCTTTTACACAACCAAGCATTCCCATGCCTGCAATGGCGGCTGTACCGACTAGTCCAGAGATTATATCTAGAGAAGAAACTGCTGTACTAAAAACTCAAGGGCATATTGTGAAATCCCCTATGGTTGGAACTTTTTATAGATCGTCAGCACCAGGGGAGAAAGTATTTGCGGAAGAAGGTCAGCATGTAAAGATCGGCGACATACTCTGCATTATCGAAGCCATGAAAATGATGAACCAAATTGAAGCTGACAAAGCTGGAGTTATTGGAGAAATTCTCGCAAAAGATGGTGAACCAGTTGAATTCGACCAACCAATGATCACCATCATTTAAACCGTAAAGGACAGGAATAAAGGCTATGCTGGAAAAAGTGCTTATTGCCAATCGTGGAGAAATTGCGCTGCGAATTCTTAGGTCATGCAAAGAACTTGGCATTAAAACTGTTGCAGTCCACTCAAAGGCTGATGCTAATCTTAAGCATGTTTTACTGGCGGATGAATCTATTTGTATTGGTCCAAATTCTTCAATGCACAGCTATCTCAATGTGCCCGCTATTATTAGCGCTATGGAGATTTCTAATGCCCAGGCAGTTCACCCTGGCTATGGATTTCTTGCTGAAAATCCTGATTTTGCTGAGCAGGTCGAGAAAAGTGGTTTTATCTTTATTGGACCTACTGCTGCAGTAATTCGCACTATGGGCGATAAAGTTGCTGCTATAAAAACTATGATAAAAGCTGGGGTACCTACTGTACCTGGCTCCAATGGACCGTTAACCAATGATGCTAACCGCAGTAAAAAAATTGGAATTGAAGTCGGTTATCCCGTTATCATAAAAGCTGCTGCCGGGGGCGGAGGCAGAGGAATGCGGGTTGTTCGTAGCGAGAGCGAGCTCGTTAGTGCAATACAGCTTACCAAGGCAGAGGCTCAAGCTGCTTTTGGTGACGCTACAGTCTACATGGAGAAATTTTTAGAGAATCCTCGCCATGTGGAAGTACAGGTGCTTGCTGACGGACAAGGCAACGCTGTTCATCTAGGTGACCGAGATTGCTCTTTGCAGCGCCGTCATCAAAAAGTTCTAGAGGAAGCTCCTGCACCAAATATTCCAGAAGCCGCACGCAATAATGTCCTGAATGCTTGCGTTGACGCTTGCCTGAAAATTGGTTATCGAGGAGCCGGTACATTTGAATTCCTCTATGAGGATGGAAAATTCTTTTTTATTGAAATGAATACACGTGTTCAAGTAGAGCATCCTGTGACAGAAATGATTACGGGCGTGGACATTGTTAAAGAACAATTATTGATTGCTGGAGGGGAGAAACTGAGCATATCTCAAAAAGATGTCAAAATTTGTGGACATGCTTTTGAGTGCCGAATTAATGCTGAAGATTCATCCACATTTATGCCTAGCCCCGGAAAAATTACTGCTTATCATGCGCCTGGCGGTAATGGCGTAAGAGTAGATTCACATATTTATGCAGGCTACACCGTTCCTCCCTATTATGACTCACTTATAGGAAAAATAATTACCTTCGGAAAAAATCGAAATGCCGCACTGTCGCGCATGGCAAGTGCGCTAGACGAGCTTCACATTGAAGGGATAAAAACCAACATCGAACTTCAGCGAGATTTAGCAGCTGACATCGAGTTTCGTGAAGGGAGCGTCAATATTCATTATTTAGAAAAGAAACTAGGGCTCTAGGGCAGTCTTTTGAGTCAACCCTAATAAGCCCTCCCTAGTATTTTCAGCTGAATAAATTTTGCAAGATCCAAAAATATTCTTCTTTTATGTTATCGACAGGAAATATAATGCCCTGGCTTCAGCTGACAATACCTACCACAAGAGCTATAGCACCACGGATAGAGCAAATTCTTATTAACTCTGACGTCCTCTCTATTACATATGAAGATAACGGTGACGAGGCAATACTAGAACCTGAGTTGGGCGAGCATGCGTTATGGAGCATGGTGAACATAACAGGCCTTTTTGATGTGAAAGTTAACACAAAATTCATCAGCAATACTCTCAACCAAGAATCACAAATATCAGAAACAGAACACACCTGGAAACTACTTGAGGATAAGGACTGGGAAAGAGAGTCGCTTAAAAATTACCTACCCATTAAGTGCAGCAAACGCCTGTGGGTTTGTCCTAGCTGGATAGAGCCTCCAGAACCGGATAGTATAAACTTATTACTTGACCCAGGGCTTGCATTTGGGACTGGAACTCACTCTACTACATTTTTATGCTTAAAATGGTTAGATACACTTAAACTAGAGGGGAAGACTGTTATTGACTATGGTTGCGGCTCAGGAATACTTGCCATCGCTTCGTTGTTACTTGGAGCTAAAAACACCACTTGCATCGATATAGATCCTCAGGCCCTAATAGCAACGCTTGATAATGCCAATAGAAATGGATTGATGCCACACCTTACTTCAGTATATTTACCAGAAAACTCTCCAAATAATTCTGCCGACATCTTGATTGCCAATATACTAGCCGGACCGCTTATCTCCTTAGCATCTCACTTGGCCACCTTAACTAATCCTGGTGGATTTATTTGTCTATCAGGTATTATGAAAGATCAAGCTGAAGAGGTTCGAAGAGAATTTTCAACTTGGTTCGATTTCGACCCACCTGTGTACCAAAAAGAATGGGTTCGTTTGACAGCAAAAAAACGGTCTTCTATAAATCTATAAAAATTGCTTATTGGGTATGCGAAGCAATAAGTATCGTTATAAACTATTAATTACCTTTTTAAGGTTAAAAAATTATAGCCTGTTCTTGTGATTTTGGAATAAACTTCTGACTGAAATAATCGACTGGTATGCTATGCGACAAGTTAAACACAGTATTAACGCTGATATAGGTATAAAGCTTTGATAAAAATAGGCTCACATACACTGGAAGGGAGGGCTATATTGGCTCCAATGGCTGGTGTTACTGACCTACCATTCCGCAATATTTGCAGAAAACTAGGAGCGAGCCTTGCTACTTCAGAAATGATCACGTCTGATACGAACCTATGGGGAAGCAAAAAGAGCAGGCAGCGTTTAGCTCATGGCAATGAAGCATCACCAAGATCTATTCAGCTTGCTGGAAGTATTCCAGAGATAATGGCCAATGCAGCACGACAAAATGTTAGGCAGGGCGCTGAAATCATTGACATAAATATGGGCTGTCCCGCAAAAAAAGTTCTAAAACGTGCAGCTGGATCAGCATTACTTCAAGATGAGGGCCTTGTTGCGTTGATACTAAAAGCGGTTGTTAAGGCCGTCGATGTGCCTGTCACGCTAAAAATTCGCACTGGCTGGAGCCAAGAAAATCGCAATGCTTTAAACATTGCCTTAATTGCAGAGGACGCTGGAATAAAAGCATTAGCTATTCATGGTCGAACTCGCGCTTGTCGTTTTTTAGGTAACGCAGAGTATGACACTATTGCATCCGTGGTAGAGGCCTTATCAATACCTGTGTTTGCAAATGGCGATATCTCTACACCCAAAGATGCCAAGCAAGTATTAGACTATACTGGAGCCGCGGCAGTTATGATTGGTCGTGCTGCCCAAGGAAACCCCTGGATATTTAAACAAATCAACGAATATCTTGATAAAGGAGTCTCTCCAAAAGAGCCATCTAATACTGAGGTAGTGAACGTAATTAGTTCCCATATTAAGGCAATCCATAAGCACTATGGGGAATATTTAGGAATCAGAATTGCTCGAAAGCATGTAGGCTGGTACGTTAATGCTTTATCGGATGGCAAGGAATTTAGACGCCAATTTTTCCAACTAGAAGATCCCGAAGAACAAATAAAGAGTCTATACAAATTTTTTATGGGCACAATAATTAAATGGGACAAAGCGGCATGACCATTATTAACACAATTACGACACAATCAGAAAACGATTCTGAGTTTACTAGCGCCCATAAACATGCATCTATACGTAAATGTGTTGAGCACGCACTAGCGGAGTATTTTCATAATCTAGATGATCAAACTACCCATGATCTCTACCATTTGGTTCTCAACGAAGTCGAGGCCACACTTCTTGAAGCCACACTAACCTATACTCTCCAAAATCAAAGTAAAGCTTCTGAAATGTTAGGGTTAAACCGCGGAACACTCCGAAAAAAACTTAAGGCATACGGCCTTTTATAATTGCCGGCTTATAATAAAAATAAAATTACTAACGAGACTGCCATGAATGATTTACGTAAAATTTCACGCGTGCTTATAAGCGTATCGGATAAAACTGGGATAGTTAAATTTGCCCAATCACTGAGCACGTCAGGGGCTGAAATTCTATCTACTGGGGGAACCCATCGCTTGCTTAAAGAGAATGGAGTTGACGTTCGTGAAGTCTCAGATTATACCGGATTTCCAGAAATCATGGATGGTCGCGTAAAAACACTGCATCCAAAAATTCATGGCGGAATACTTGGTCGTCGTGGCACTGATGACGAAATAATGGCCGTTCACCAAATCTTAGAAATTGATATGGTTGTGGTTAACCTGTATCCCTTTGCTTCGACTGTTGCCGACCCAAACTGCGACTTACCTACTGCTATTGAGAATATAGACATTGGCGGGCCAACGATGGTTAGATCTGCAGCAAAAAATCACAAGGATGTAACCATTATTGTTGATGCTAAGGACTATGATGTAGTGCTAGAGGAAATAAATAATGAAAATGGATGTACATCCTACCAAACTCGTTACGACCTAATGGTAAAAGCGTTTGAACACACAGCGGCCTACGACGGGATGATAGCTAATCACTTTGGTGCTCGTAATATTGATAATAAGCAATACAAGTTTCCCAATACATTTAATATGCAGTATATGAAAACTCAAGAAATGCGATATGGTGAAAATCCACATCAAAATGCAGCATTTTATATTGAAAAAGACCCTGCTGAAGCGACTATAGCAACCGCAAAACAACTGCAAGGCAAAGAACTTTCATATAACAACATTGCTGATACAGATGCTGCGTTAGAATGCGTAAAGCAATTTGACCAGCCTGCCTGTGTCATCGTAAAGCATGCTAACCCCTGCGGTGTTGCAGTTGCAGGGAGTATCAGTGCGGCTTATGATCTGGCATTTAGCACTGACCCAGAGTCGGCTTTTGGTGGCATTATTGCTTTCAATCGAAATCTTGATAAACAAACTACAGAAGCTATTTGTAAGCGTCAATTTGTTGAGGTCATTATCGCACCAAGTGTTTCTGACGATGCTAAACGAGTAATTAGCGCAAAAAGCAATGTTCGGCTTCTAGTGTGTGGGAAATGGGAGAAGAGAAGCCCTGCTCACTTTGACTTCAAGAAAGTCAGTGGCGGGCTACTAATTCAAGACAAGGATAATATGATGATCGCTCGTGAAGATTTGCGCGTAGTTAGCCAGAGAAAGCCTACCGATCTAGAGCTTGATGAGATGATTTTTGCCTGGAAAGTTGCAAAAATGGTCAAGTCTAATGCGATAGTCTATACAAAAAATAGCCGGACCATTGGTGTAGGTGCCGGCCAAATGAGCCGAATTAATTCAGCAAGAATTGCTGGAATAAAAGCAGAGCACGCGGGTCTTAAGGTCAAAGGCTCTATTATGGCCTCTGATGCATTTTTTCCATTCAGAGATGGCATAGACAATGCTGGAAATGAAGGTATTAGTTGCGTAATTCAACCCGGCGGATCAATTCGAGATGAAGAAATTATTGCCGCTGCCGATGAATACGGTATGGCGATGGTCTTCACTGGAATTAGGCATTTCCGCCACTAAAAATATAACCTTCCTTTAAGAGAAGTATTCATGAATATTCTGATAATTGGATCAGGTGGCCGAGAACACGCCCTGGCATGGAAGATTGCACAAAACACTGCAGTAAAAAGGGTCTATGTGGCACCTGGTAACGCCGGAACAGCACTAGAGCCTAAAGTAGAAAACTTAGACATAGAAACAGGTAACTTTCAGGAGCTAGCTTTCTTTGCTAAAGATCGCCAGATAACTCTAACCATTGTGGGGCCGGAGCAACCCCTTGTAGATGGTATTGTAGATTTCTTCTTAGAAAGAGGTCTGCGTATTTTTGGCCCAACAAAAAATGCTGCACAGCTAGAAGGGTCAAAAGTTTTCGCTAAAGATTTTCTTGCTAGACACTCTATTCCCACCGCAACATATCAAAAATTTACTGCCATAGAGCCGGCTATTGCTTACCTTGACACGACGAACATACCCGTAGTTATAAAAGCTGATGGGTTAGCTGCGGGAAAAGGCGTGGTGGTTGCAATGACACTTGATGAAGCAAAGCAGGCTGTCTATGACATGTTAGCCGGTAATGTTTTTGGTGAGGCCGGTCATCGTATTGTAATAGAAGAGTTTTTAGCTGGAGAAGAGGCGAGTTTTATTGTTATTGTTGACGGTGAAAATATGTTACCAATGGCGACCTCTCAAGATCATAAGCCTCGTGATAACGGAGATAAGGGGCCAAACACTGGAGGTATGGGTGCTTATTCTCCAGCACCCGTTGTAACAACTGAAATCCATAATCGTATTATGGATGAGATAATAAGACCAACTGTTTTAGGTATGGCTAATGAAGGCAATGCCTATACAGGGTTTCTTTATGCCGGCCTAATGATTATGGCAGACGGATCCCCTAAGGTCATAGAATACAACTGTCGCTTTGGTGACCCGGAAACTCAACCTATAATGATGCGTCTAAAGTCAGATCTTGTTGCCTTATGCATTGCAGCATTAGACAAAAAACTAGACGAGTCTGCCATTGAGTGGGATTCCAGATCAGCACTTGGTGTCGTTCTCGCAGCAGGAGGATACCCTCATGCATATAATAAAGGCGACATAATATCTGGATTACCAAAAACATCATCCGATATTAAAAAAATTTTTCATGCGGGCACAAAGTGCATTAACAACAAAACAACAACTAATGGCGGCAGGGTTCTTTGCGCGGTTGGGCTCGGAGATACCATTACCGAAGCACAAAAAACAGCTTATCAGCTAACTTATCAAATTTCTTGGGATAATGTTTTTTTCCGTAATGACATTGGTCATCGCGGAATAGATAGAGAGAAATAGCTTAACAAGAACTACGGCTCTATCACCCCCATATGCAATGCACTGATCTTGTTACGCATCTAATTTTTTTCTTGGTTCTGTTTAGATATCCATATATCTAAACCTTGAGCATTTAATTTAAAGTCCAACGATAGCAATTGCTCTATCGTCGATATATTTAATCTAGGTAAAGCCAAACCGATTTTAGCTAGTGTCATTTCTTTAATGGCGTCTAAGATACGCCTTTCTCTATCTGGGTCATAACGAAATCTATAAGCAATTTTTCGATAGCATTCAATCTGCTCACAAAGTGAACTTGCTTTTTTTTCCGGCTGCTCAACAACACTGTAATGCGTCAAAAAAAATCTTTTAGGTGTATAGCTCATCATCAAATCTATAGAGGATAACAGCTTGTCAGGATCAAATTGAACTGGTGACGTCGTCGGCATAATAAATCGACCTTGATCATCACCCATTGACTGATATGAAATACCAAATGTATCCCCAGAAAACCACCCTTGACTGACTTTATCCCAGATACAAAAATGATGCTCTGCATGTCCAGGGGTATGACGAAATTCTAAGGCCCTGCTTTCTAGATAAAGTTTTTCACCATCTTTGATCTCTAGCACCCGATCCATGGGCACTGGCACAACTTCCCCATAAAGCTCCTTAAATGTGTCTTCTCCGTATACCGCCTTGCATCCCGCAATGAGTTTATCTGGACTGATCATATGTCGCGCCCCTCTGGGGTGAATCGCCAGCTGTGCATTAGGATATCTTTTTATTAATTCGCCGGCCCCTCCTGCATGATCTAGATGTACATGAGTTGGAATAACATATCGAACTTTTTCAGCATCCAACCCTAAAGACAAGAGAGCTTCCCCTATACCCTCTGCTGAATAAGTAGTCCCCGCTTCTATTATCGCAATCTCGTTACCTTCAACTATTAGATAGCAACATGCATTGCCTGGACAGATGTAGCGAGCATCAACACTGTAGATGCCATCATTTAAATTTACATATTTATGGGCTTTCATTTTATGTACCTACTTACATTGATCGCAAATTTGCTACAATGTCTTATCCTTAAATAACGACCTGGCAATATCAATGAATTCAAGACAGCTTTCTCCCATTGATAATTTTTTAGCTCAAATAGATTTAGCGCTAAAAACAATAACATCTGAAAATCCTAGACACAATCGACCTTCTCCCGCAAACAATACTTCTGATCAAGGTCTGACTGAAGAAGAACAGTATACGGCCGCAAGATTAATGAGAGTCAACCACACGGGCGAGGTTTGCGCTCAAGCCCTGTATCAAGGTCAAGCTTTAACAGCAAAACTTACTTCTGTTCGGCGCGAGATGGAACATGCGGCAAATGAAGAGATAGATCATCTATCCTGGTGTCGAGAGCGCGTAGTTCAGCTTGGGGAGCAGCCAAGCATATTCAACCCTTTTTGGTACGCCATGTCCTTTGGTCTTGGCGCAGCCACCGGCCTTGTTAGTGACAAACTTAGCCTAGGGTTTGTTGCAGCAACGGAAGATCAGGTTTGCGATCACTTGACCCTTCATTTAAAGAACCTGCCTGTCAACGACATCAAGAGTCGCCTGATTGTTATGCAGATGCTCGAAGACGAAGCTGTGCATGCAGAGACTGCGCTCAAGGCAGGTGGGCTTAATTTTCCACGGCCTGTTAAGGCGCTTATGACTGTTGCATCTAAAGCTATGACGAAAATAAGTCACCTAATTTAGCAGTTCCTCTGCCTTGCCTATAATTTCGACTTATGGTCAGCGACAGCATCTATAATCCTGTCTTTTAGCCAGTTATGCACTGGCGACTTAACTGTTCTAGCGTGCTGAACGAGCACTATCGGAATAGTGCTGTCAAAATCTAACTCTGGGGGGTATTCCTTGCGAACAACGCCATAGGTGGCCCCATCCATCTTCAGATCATGCATAGTCCCCATCATCAGCGAATCTGTAGCCCATATAACGTTTAAAGCAGTCATTAACTGGGCAGTCACCATTATTTTTTTTCGCTCTTTTCCTTTTTCTTTTAGTTGTGCATCAAAACGAGTTTGTTGCGTTGTGTCACCAGATGGCGATCGAAGTAGTGAGTACTGAACAAACGGGTATTTCAGCATTTCATCCAGCTTAAGCTGCCCCTCGTCTGCAAGAGGATGTCCGGTACGCATCCATACAGCTGGTGTAAAATGCCCTAACGCGGTATCTTTATATTCTTCAGAATATGAGCGAGAAATTTCAATAGTAAAGTCCAAGTCACCTCTTTCTAGCCCTGTCGTTTTAGTGTCACTATTTTCACCAACTAGACGGACAGTCATTAGAGGCGCCACCTTAATTAGTTTTTTAGCTAAAGCGGGCATCACTTGAACGGCAATAAATTCAGCGCTCATGATAACAATTTCACCCTCAAAGGTGAGGGGGTTAAACTGCTCTTTTTCCATCATGCCTGCTATAGATGACAGCACTGGCGGCAGCTGCCTTTTTAATGCAACCGCTCTTGGGGTGGGCGCCAACCCTCTACCACTTCTGACAAACAAAGGGTCATCGAACGTCTCCCTTAATCGTTGAAGTGTTTTACTCATAGCAGGCTGTGTAATAAACAACCTTTCTGCTGCCTTAGTTACACTTTCTTCCTCTAGAAGCCTTTGCAGAGCCACCAGCAAATTAAGATCTATGCGAGATAATACCTTCGCGTCCACTAAGCATTCTCCAAAGTTATGAATAACATTAAATTAATATATTTGAGTTATATTTAAATATTGACTATATTGAGAATGAGCTGGTTAGCCTAATAAAGACTTTAATGCCCCCCTCGGTAAGTTTTTATACAAGATAGCTAGCTTATTCTTCTATTTGTTCCTCAGTACCCTTAGGCAGCGTGAGCTGCCTTTTTTTATGGGTGCGTACGACTTCAACATTCACTGGCTGGTTATTTCAAATGTATGAGTAACTTCAACGCCCCCTTTGGTTAGCATAATAGAAGCAGAACAGTATTTTTCAGCAGACATTTTAACAGCGTTACGTACTATATTTTCTTTTAAGTTATCACCTGATACTAAAAAATTTAAGTGTATTTTAGTAAACACTGCGGGAACGTCATTAGACCTTGTTGCATCGACTTCTGTTGTGCAGGAAGCTATGCTTTGACGACCTTTCTTTAAAATATGTACTACATCGAAAGCGGCGCAACCCCCCATTCCCATTAACATCATCTCCATAGGCCGAGGTCCTACATTCTTACCGCCGTGCTCTGGAGGGCCATCCATGATAACTCTATGCTCAGACTCAGACTCAGCTATAAATCTAGCCTCTCCATCCCATGTAATCTTTGCTTTCATAATATAAACAGCCCTAAAAATTAGCCTAAAAGAATTAATTTACTTAAAAATTATTTGCTTTAATTGAAACCCAGGGGCTACATAAACATTTCTGATAATTTTAATCCTGGATCATCCGAACGCATAAATATTTCCCCAACAAGAAAAGCATTTACCTCATGATTTCTCATAAAGGCAACATCCTGAGAGCCAAGAATACCGCTTTCGGTTACCACAATTCTGTTGCCTGGAATCTTACTTAAAAGTCGTGTAGTGTTAAGCAAACTTGTTTCAAAGGTATGCAAATCGCGATTATTAATTCCAATCATTGAATTATCAATCAACAACGCTCTATTGAGTTCTTCCTCATTGTGCACTTCGATCAATACATCTAAGCCTAAATCGCGAGCAATTCGGTGAAAATTTTCAAGATCTTCCTGAATTAAAGCTGCAACAATTAATAGAATGCAATCTGCACCCAGGACATAGGATTCATAAACCTGATAAGGGTCCACAATAAAGTCCTTTCTTAATACTGGCAGCAAGGTAACACTTCTCGCTATTTGTAAATATTCATCTGAGCCCTGGAAAAAATCCTTTTCCGTAAGTACAGACAAGCATGCAGCGCCGCCTTTTTCATAACTTCTAGCAATGGAGGCAGGATCAAAAGATTCCCTAATCACACCCTTACTAGGAGAGGCTTTTTTTATTTCGGCAATAACGGCGGGGGCCCCGTTTTTAATTTTTTCAGAAAGAGCGCCCGAAAAACTTCTTATTTCTCTGTCTTTTAATTTCCCAAAACATAGTTTTTTGAGCTCGATTAACGGTATTTTTTTCTGTCTATCTGCTACTTCTTCTACCTTTGCAGTTAGAATTTTTTTTAAAATCGTTGGAGTATCCAATATTATATCCATGGGAAAATATTATTTAAAGCAATGAGTAAACGAAGCGAGTTCAGAAATTTTATCTTTTGCAAGACCGCTGCCAATAGCATCTTGGGCTAAAGTCACGCCTTCAGTTAAATCGCTCGCAACACCAGATACATATAGAGCTGCACCAGCATTTAAGGCAATCATATCAGATGCAGATTCGATTTTGGATGAAAAGTCACGTTGTTTGGAAAGAGCAGATTTAATCATATCCAAACTTTCTTCTGCATTAGCAACTTTCAGATCATTAAGGCTCCCCCTTTCCATTCCAAAATTTTCAGGCATAACAGAGTACTCTGTGATCTCACCGTCTTTAAGTTCTGCAACCCATGTGCTCGAGGAAATGCTGATCTCATCTAATCCATCTTCTGAATGAACAACCAACACATGCTCTCCACCAAGCTTTCTCATCACTTCTGCTAGTGGCTTAATCCATTTTCTGTCATAAACCCCCAACAACATATTAGGGACTTTTGCTGGATTAGTTAGCGGCCCCAAAAGATTAAAAATAGAGCGCGTTCCCAGTTCTTTTCGTGGGCCGACAGCATACTTCATTGCGCTATGATGATTAACAGCAAACATAAAACCAACACCCACCTCTTTCACGCAGCGTTCTATTTCTTCTGGCAATAAATTCAGTTTTACTCCAGCAAATTCTAGTAAATCTGCGCTCCCGCTATTACTGCTGACACCTCGGTTACCATGCTTGGCTACGTTCGCACCAGCAGTAGCAGCAACAAAGGCACTTGCCGTAGAGACGTTAAATATTCCAGCACTATCGCCACCTGTGCCAACGATATCTACCAAATATTTACTGGTTATGTGTAGCGGCGCTGATAGTTCGCGCATTATCTGAGCAGCCCCAGTAATCTCCTCTACCGTTTCTCCTTTCATGCGCAAGCCAACCAAAAATCCACCTATTTGGGCATCGGTAGCCTTTCCGGTCATAATCTGCATCATCACTTCACGCATTTCGTCAACCTGAAGATTGCAACCATCCAAAATTTTGCATACTGCCTGCTTAATATCCATGGTGGCCTTTAATATTTCAAAAAATTTTCGAGCAAATCATGCCCCTTTAAGGTAAGAATTGACTCTGGATGAAACTGTACGCCCTCTACTGCAGAAACGCGGTGACGGAATCCCATAATCTCATCAACTTCTCCTGTCGAGGTTTTTGTCCATGCGGTTTCTTCGAGACAACCTGGCAGACTTTCCCTCTCAACAATCAAAGAATGATAACGTGTTGCCTCAAAAGGACTTGGAATTCCGCTAAATACTCCTTGATTGTTGTGGTAAATAAGGGATGTTTTTCCATGCATAACATTTCTAGCACGTATGATTTTTCCTCCAAACGCCTGACCAATACTTTGGTGCCCTAAACAAATTCCAAGGATAGGAATTTGTCCTGAAAAGCGCTTAATTGTCTCAACAGAAATTCCAGCCTCTTTAGGAGTGCATGGCCCAGGAGAGATAACGATTTTTTTTGGAGCCATCAAATCTATCTCATCTAACGTCAGTTCATCATTACGGATGACCTTGACATCAGCCTTTAACTCACCCAGATACTGAACGATGTTATAGGTAAATGAATCATAATTATCAATCATCAAAATCATAGCCGAGATGCCTTAGCTAACTAAATCAACAGCACGAAAAATAGCGCGTGCTTTATTTATGGTTTCTTTCCACTCCAGTTCTGGCACGGAATCTGCTACCACTCCAGCTCCAGCTTGCACATAAAGCTTTCCATCTTTAATCACTGCTGTTCTGATAGCTATAGCAGTGTCCATATTACCGTTCCAAGCAATGTAGCCTACGGCCCCACCATAAACTCCGCGCTTCACTGGCTCAAGCTCATCAATTATTTCCATAGCTCGAATTTTAGGTGCTCCGCTCAAAGTACCTGCTGGTAATGTTGCTCGCAGCACATCCATGGCAGTAGTGCCAGGTTTCACCTGACCAGTGACATTAGATGTGATGTGCATAACGTGTGAGTAGCGCTCTACTACCATCTGATCGGTTACGGTCACCGACCCTGTTTGAGAAACTCTTCCCACATCGTTACGACCCAAATCAATAAGCATCAAATGTTCTGCAATTTCTTTAGGGTCGTTTATTAATTCTTTTTCTAGGAATAGATCCTCCTCCTCCGTATGCCCTCTGCGACGGGTCCCTGCGATAGGCCGCACCGTTACCTCTCCATCCTCGAGGCGCGCCAAAATTTCTGGCGATGATCCTACTATGTGAAAGGAATCTAAATCCAAAAAATACATATATGGAGACGGATTAAGGCAACGCAATGCTCTATAAAGATTCAAGGGCTCAGCATCAAAATCTATGGATAGCCGCTGCGATGGGACCACCTGCATTACATCTCCGGCTAACACATAATTTTTTATCTTTTTAACTGCTGCAAGAAAATTTTCTTTTCCGAAGCTGGATACAAATGCGGCTTCATTTTTTCCAGCGCCATCTAAATTCAAGGGCGGAAGATCAGGAACAGGATTTTTTAATTTGGCTTCAAGCTCATCTAGCCTATGTTGTGCTTTATTCCAAGCATCTGAATCAGAAGCGTCTTGGTGAACTACAAAAATTATCTTTCCAAGTAGATTATCAAAAATTACCACTTCATCAGAAGCCATCAATAGAATATCGGGATTGCCCAAATCGTCTTTTGGCGTCGAATTCTTGAGTCTTTCCTCGACATATCGTACAACATCATAACCGAAGTAACCAACCAGTCCTCCTGTAAAACGGGGTAACTCAGGTAAATCTGGCATTTGGTATCTAGCCTGAAAAATCTCAATATCGGCTAATGGGTCTATCGTAGTTTTGGTTTCTATAATTTCACAGTTTCGCTCTATTACCATCTGGTCACCAAAGACCTTCAGGACAGTGCTTGACGGCAAGCCTATAAGAGAATATCGCCCCCATTTTTCTCCACCGTGAACAGATTCAAATAAATATGAATATGGTCCTCTTGCTAATTTCAAATAACATGACAGCGGCGTCTCAAGGTCGGCTAAAACTTCTCGTATTACTGGAATACGACTAAATTCTTGTTTCGCCAGTAAGGCAAATCTCTCAGGGGTCATAACTGCTTCCTTTTGCACATCGATGCAGAATAATCAGAAGGCAAGGGGGCCAAAAAACTGACACTAAAAATCTGGCGATGTCGCAGCCATCTCCAAGCATCCTAGTGGTCATTCTAATAGATTCGACTAACACTGGGAAGTCAGGCTAACTAAAGCTTTAGTTTCGATAGCTCTAAATGCATGCAATTAATAGCCCTACGATAATCGCCAGCACCATAGATAGCTGAGCCGGCAACAAACGTATCTGCCCCTGCTTCAGCAATTTCCCTAATATTTTTTTCAGTAACTCCCCCATCAATTTCCAAGCGGATGTTTAACCCGCTGTCATCGATAAGAGTTCGGGCTTTTTTTAATTTTTTTAATACTTCAGGAATAAATTTTTGCCCACCAAAACCTGGGTTTACCCCCATCAACAACAATGTATCTACCTTGTCCAAAAAACATTCTACTTTGTCGAGTCCTGTTTCCGGGTTAATTGCCAAACCGCTTTTACAACCTGCATCTCTTATTAATTGCAAAGAGCGATCAATATCGATTGAAGCCTCTGGATGAAAGGTCACCCAATCAGCTCCAGCTGCAATAAAACTATTAATAAGCTCGTCTACTGGGTTAACCATAAGATGGACATCAATAGTTGCCGATATTCCATAATCACGTAGTGCTTTGCAAACCATGGGTCCAACGGTAAGGTTAGGCACGTAATGGTTGTCCATTACATCAAAATGAATTAAGTCAGCTCCAGCATCAATAACGTCGCTGGCTTCCTCTCCCAGTCGGGCAAAATCTGCAGATAATATTGATGGCGCTATAAGAAAATTATTCATTTATTTCTCTTCTGCTACTTTGTGGGATGCTTATAAATTAATTTTTCAGCGCAACAGCGCGTGGCTTCAGATGGAATTTTAACTTACTTAATAGTCTGTAAGAAGTTGCAATTTCAAGTCTTTATCGTAACACTTGGAGTATACCTATTTCTAACTATTATCAAATATGACTATACAACACTCAAATCTTAGGGAATTTATTAAATTCCTCGAAGAACGCGGCGAATTAAAGCGCATTACTGTCGAGGTCGATCCTGTTTTGGAGATGACTGAAATCTGTGACCGCACTCTGCGTGCTGGGGGTCCAGCCCTACTATTTGAAAACCCAAAAGGATTCAATATTCCTGTGCTGGGTAACCTTTTTGGCACGCCAGAGCGAGTGGCAATGGGGATGGGGAAGGAAAGTCTCCTTGCTTTGCGAGAAGTTGGTGAATTACTCGCTTTTTTAAAAGAACCCGAACCACCAAAAGGAATAATGGATCTTTGGGGAAACCGTGATAAGTTTAAACAAATTTTAAATATGCCTGCGCAAGTTATAAAGAAAGCGCCATGCCAAGAATTTATACTCAAAGGTGAAGATGTTGATCTAAAAAAACTGCCAATTCAAACATGCTGGCCGGGAGATGCTGGACCACTAATTACTTGGCCTTTAGTTATCACGAGGGGGCCTGAGAAAGAAAGGCAAAATCTAGGAATTTATCGCCAACAAGTAATAGGTAAAAATAAACTAATTATGCGATGGCTTTCTCACAGAGGAGGAGCGCTTGATTTTCAAGACTGGCAACTATCGCATCCCGGCGAACCATTCCCAATTGCTGTAGCCTTGGGTGCTGACCCTGCAACAATATTAGGGGCAGTAACCCCTGTACCAGATACTCTTTCGGAGTATGCTTTTGCAGGATTATTAAGGGGCAAGAAGACACAAGTAGCTAACTGTATAGGGAGCAACCTTCAGGTACCAGCGAGCGCTGAATTCATTCTAGAGGGTTTTCTATACCCAGGCGAAACGGCTACCGAGGGGCCCTTTGGAGACCATACTGGCTATTACAACGAAGTAGATCAATTTCCTGTTTTTACTGTTGAAACAATCACTCATCGAAAGGATCCAATTTATCATAGTACTTATACTGGCAGACCGCCTGATGAACCAGCTATTTTAGGAGTAGCTTTGAATGAGGTATTTGTTCCTATCCTACAAAAACAATTTCCAGAAATTATTGATTTTTATCTTCCCCCTGAAGGATGCTCTTATAGAATGGCTGTGGTTTCGATGAAAAAAAAATATCCTGGGCATGCTAAGCGAGTAATGATGGGAATTTGGTCTTTTTTACGACAATTTATGTATACCAAATTTGTAATTGTTGTAGATGATGACATAGACCCGCGCGAATGGAGTGACGTGATATGGGCTATTACGACCCGAATGGACCCTCAGCGTGACATGGTGTTAATTGACAACACGCCCATTGATTACTTAGATTTTGCCTCTCCTGTGTCTGGCTTAGGCTCAAAGGTAGGCTTGGATGCTACTAATAAATGGGAGGGCGAGACAAACAGAGAATGGGGCAAGCCAATTGAAATGGACGAAAAAATAAAAGAAAAAATAGACAACCTATGGGAGTCTCTGGGTATAGAAAAGTAACTACTGGTATCAGTCCGTCATCCACAAAAGCATCATAATATTTGCCCTGTCTACTTTTTTTGCATGTCCGCCCATGGGTTTTTCTTGTTAAAAACAACATCCTGGCTATGTCCAGGCATATGAAGGCCATCACAAGAAATATTAATATCTGCTTCTTCCGCCAATGCTTCCCCAAAGCGATAAACAACCTCAATGGAACCTTTATCTGCTTTTTCAGCATAAATAGCTGCCGCTTGACGAGTATCTTTACGACGTTTTTGATAATCTACCATGACTAAACTGTGCCTGTGGGATAGCATTTCTTCGACTTTACTTGGAGAGAGGACTACTGCTGTCGCGTTATTACCACCAAACCCTTTTGAGTTGATAAATGCCACATCCATCTTTCTATCAATAAGATCCATGTCCTGTAAGGGGAAAAATAAACGGTCTTGAAAAACATCCTCAGCAATTTTATCAACTGTTTTTATCCCAGGAAGTATATTATATTTAAATGTCCCCAAGGCCAAAGAGAGCTGGTCTCCGCTTGCAGCAGCCAGAGAGTGACCAACAAAAGCCTTTGCCGCAGTTACAGGCCACTCTTTAATAGAGAAAGCTTCTGCTATACGATCAAATATTCTAGATTCTGAAACTCTGTTTGCCGGTGTACTAGATCCATGTGCATGAATAAAGCTGTGCTCTCGAACGGTGGACTCGCCAACAATCGACACAGCTGATGCAACCGCTTTAGAGAAAGAGATATAATTACCAACACCTGGTGCCGATATAGATCTTTTTATCCCATCGGCGTTGATGAACACGTCAGGCACAGCGCCATGTATATCTGCCGCAAGGTCTATAGCAAGGCCATCATCCATGAGAACTATGTATTGAGCAGACTCGCCAATTGTGAACCCACAATTTTCACCAAATGGTCTACTCGCTTTACGCCAGTCTGGTATTTCAGAAGAGTCTAATTTGCAAAGATTAGCATCAGTGCCAAGAGCCCCCATGCTTGTGAATCCTTCCATGATCTCCGGTGTCAGTCCGGCTTCAGCGCTCCCAACTATAGCTACCCTTCTCCGTCCACTCTTAATATCCTCAATTGCCGCTTGCAGAACATACAAAAAGGATGCGCAAGCTCCAGTTATTGCAGCAGTATGGCCAACACTTCCTATTACATAGGCATTAACGAAATCTGCCGGCATTGAGTTCAGGCCCATGGCGTACTGCTTTGAGGTTGTTCTTTCACCCAAAAGCCTGGCTTGCAAGAGTCCTCCTAGTCCTTCTTTCGTAACCTGCCCCATAATGCTGGTGCAGTAAACGCCTACTTCATCAGGGCGGACGCTAGCTGATATTTTCTCCCATGGGATCCCGATAGAAGCAAGTGCATCACTAGCCCCCAGTAAAGCTAACTGCAGGCCTCTAGGGTGAAAATGCGAGTTATATGTTGTAGCTGGATCAAAACCTGATGGAAGCTGACCTCCGGCTTTAGCCGCCTGCTCAGAATATGTTGGCACTAAAAAATCAGAAGAGCCCTCAACGGCGACCTCACAAAAGTTTTCATCTAAACGTTTGACTGCCCAATGCTCAGGAATTACAACAGGTACGTCTCTTTTAGCAATTTTGAAAACTACAGTCTTTCCATCTTGGGGTTCGATTTTTACTTTTTTGTGACCATATACTTTTTTAGGGTTAAATAGAGCGTCTTCCAAACGACGAATTAATGTACCTTTAATCACTAAATCGCCAAAGGTTTTCACTACTTGCTTTGAAGTGAGTTGGCTATTTTTGGCATCGCTGTAAAATTGTCCATCCCATGAAACTAGGTTCATTAGACAAGCCAGCCCGACTATGGTCTGCTGCTGCTCCTGCTTCGTGAGAGATTCCAATACTATGCGACGAAAGGCCTGATGGGATGAGCTTCGTCCAGCAGCATTATAACCACCAAAACCTACTATAACTGGCAAAGCCTTCATGAGCGTATACTCTTGATCTATGCATGCATGCATGTGAATACATACCAGTCTACCAGTCTATAGTTCGTTGACTTTTGTCTATTGTGGCCATATATTTAATCATTATGGCCAAAGAACTTCTGAAAAAAGAATCGCCTCTGCGCATAGCGACCCTTCTCTATGATAATATTCTTGGGACTAGCGCCACACTTCCAGTAGAAATGCTACGAACAGCAGAGGCCGCTGCTCGACCGAAAAACCCCAACACTCGAAAAATTGAAGCACTTACTCTTTCTATTGATGAAAATTCAATCACTTCGCCATCTGGATTTGATATTCGACCATCCACAACTATTGATGATTCACGAACTTTTGATATTATAAATTTACCTGCGTTATGGCGAAACCCAAGACCTGCTCTAGTTAAATATAAAAATTATATACCATGGTTACAAAAACAAGCTACTCAAGGGGCTATATTTATAGCTGTCGGGACTGGTGTCTGTTTTCTTGCAGAATCTGGACTTTTAGATAAGCAACCGGCAACAACACATTGGCATTATTTCGATCAATTTAATAAGGATTACCCAAATGTTTTGCTAAAACGACAATATTTTATAACTCAAGCTGGAAATCTTTATTGTGCTGCTAGCGTTAACGCTATGGCTGAACTAATGGTACATCTTTCAGCTAGGCTATATGGTCGAAGTGCTGCAAAGCAAGTTGAACGGAATTTTTTCCATGAAATTCGCAGCTCCTTTAAGCCTACTAGCTATTTTTCCGATGATGTTGAAGAGCATCCGGATGAACAAATAGTCCAGGCTCAAATTTGGCTCGAAGATAATTACAGCAAATCTTTCTTGATATGCGAAGTGGCAGAGAAATTCCAGTTTAGCACTAGAAATTTCAATCGACGGTTTAAAAATGCTCTTGGAAAAACACCTCTAGAATACTTGCAGGCGATTCGGTTAAATAATGCAGGGGAGCTGCTACAGAAATCCAATCTTCCTATTTTCGAAGTGGCCGTACATAGCGGTTATCAAGATGCTGCTTCATTCAGTAAAATTTTCAGTCAACATTTTGGTGCCTCGCCAACAAAGTACAGAGAAACCGTAAGAGCTAAATTATTTAGCACACATTAAAAATATCTTATTTATAAATTAATATTGAGACTTGATTGTCAGCAGAAAACATATAGCAACCATTCCCCTGTTAATGCTGGCTTTTCTGAATTTTTAATTTCTACAACAATATCAACAGCTAGAATTTTTCCACTCTTTTATCTATCAGCAATATGACGGGCAGCAGTCGTATTTTTTCTCACTTTTAACTATTGTCTTGGCTTTCCGTAACACTGAGATCTGATAATGAATTTAAGCATAAAACCTCATCTGACGAAGTTTTTTTCAATTCAGATACTGTATCACTCAAAACTGAAGACAGCTCAGCAAGCTCATTCATAATTTCAGCAGTATTGTTTGTACCGACAAGTAGCTGAGATGATATATCTTGTATCACATTTATAGTTTTAGACACTTTAATTGTCGAGGCGCCCTGTGCCGCCAGAGTACAAGCAGCATCATTAATTTGTCCAGCTAAGCCCAGTGAAGCTGTTTCAATTTCTATCACCACACGACTTGCTTCACCTGAAACCTCTTTTACTTTGGTTACGGTGCATACAGTTTCATCCATAGAGCCAACAATATTATCAGTACCAATATGAATAGTATTAATTAACGACGTAATTTGCTTAATAGCGATTCCTGATCGTTCGGCTAATCTTTGGACTTCTTCGGCAATTACACCGAACCCCTTTCCAGCATCCCCAGCTGTAGAAGCCTGAATTGCCGCATTAAGACCTAATATATGAGCCTGATCAGCCATATCGTTAAGGGCTAAAACTACAGCCTCAATCCCTTTGAAATTTTCACTCAATTTAGTGACATATTTAGAAGTCTCGTTAATCTTATTTTGCGTGCCATTCATACCTAAAGCGGTATTTTGAATGATAACAGTACCTTTTTTAGCGAGAGAGGACATTTTTTCTGTCTCTATAGCTATATTTTTCAGCTTAGTAGAGAGCCCCTCAATGGCTCTCTCTAATTTATTAACTAGCATGGATACGGCACCTATTTCATCTAATTGATGTTCAGATACTTCAGCTAGCTGGGAGGCAACTACCCGAGTTTCGTTTGCTGTTGCTGACAAATTTTCTGATGAATCTTGAATTCTTTCACTGAGCGCTCCTAATCGGCCTATAACAAGATTTATTGCCTCTGGAATAGTGCCGCTGAAGTTTTTAGCCTCATCGAGACTGTTGTTTAAGCTAGGATTTTTTAGAGATGATGTTTCGTCTAGCAACAATAAAATTGCCTGCTGACTATTACTTTCTACATCAGATTTTTCCGATGATTTGCGATATACTTCAAAAAAAATAAGCAACAACAAAACAACACACAGCACTCCAGCATAGAGGACAGGATGGGAAAACTTTTGGTACTCATCTAATAACAACACAATAAAGTATAATTGGTTCAGCTTCTCCTGCATAAGTGGCAAAGAAAAAATTTGCCAGACTGAATAGCAAACAAATCCTAGCGCGGCTATCAAAATTAAGGTCATTATGAGAAGAGCTGGGCTCTTATTTGACTGGTGTATTACTCTGTTCATGCTAATGGGTCTCCAAACAAGAAAAGCTAACTTTATCTTATCCTATTATTCTACCAGGGGCTTTAATTCTAAAAATTAAAAATAGCTTCCCCACAAAAAAGCCACTAAAAAACTTCTAGCATATGTATCTCTGTATGGTTTTAAAATATAAAGAATGATTTATAGTTACAATCGAAGCTTAAGTGCTAGTAGAGCATAGTTGACTAACTGCAGGATTAAGAAATGACAAAGACGCTCGGTGTTGTGATGGACGCCATTGAATCAATTAACCCATATAAAGATACTACTCTTTTATTGCTTCTTGCTGCTCAAGCAAGAGGATGGGAGATCATGTATATGCAACAACATGATCTATCTCTGGACAATGAAAATCCAGTTGCCAGAATGGCTAAATTAACCGTCAAAGACCAACAAAAAGACTGGTTCTCGGCGGGAGAGTCAAAGATAAGGGATCTGTCAGACCTTAATGTAATTCTGATGCGCAAAGACCCTCCTTTTGACACGGAATATATCTATACAACCTACATACTTGAAGCAGCAGAAAAGTTAGGCGTAATGGTTCTTAATAAACCCCAGAGCTTAAGAGACTGCAATGAAAAAATTTTTGCGGCCTCATTTCCACAATGCATGCCGCCCCTCTTAATTAGCAGCGATGCTGCTCAGATAAAAAGCTTTTATGGTGAGCATCGTAATATTGTTTTGAAGCCCCTAGATGGAATGGGCGGGGCTTCTATCTTTAAAGTTAGCGAAAATGACTTAAATCTTAATGTCATAATAGAAACCCTAACCTGTAATGGAACAAAGACCATCATGGCGCAAAAGTTTATCCCAGACATAAAATTAGGGGATAAGCGTATTTTGATGATTGATGGTGACCCTGTTCCGTATTGCTTAGCAAGGATTCCCCCGAAAGGAGACATTCGCGGGAACCTCGCTGTTGGTGGAACTGGCGTTGTAAGGCCCCTTGGTGAGCGTGACCGATGGATTGCTAGTCAAATAGGGCCTATATTAAAAACAAAAGGTATCTTATTTGCTGGACTAGATGTTATTGGCGACTATCTAACAGAAATCAATATTACGAGCCCCACCTGTGCCAGAGAAATTGATCGTGAAAAATCAACAGATATTGGCGGCAAGTTAATAATCGCAATAGAAAAAAATCTATAGTTTTGGTTTTTAGCGAACGAAGACTAAACTACGACTTAACCAACGAAGCAATTTAATGTTTAGACTCAACTAAAAATCGCTCCAGGGATAACATTATCGCCAATAACATTTCTATTATTCTGGCTTTTGATTTTGGTGCACGCCAAATTGGTGTTGCGATTAGCCAAGAGCTGCTTGGGACAGCGAGTCCGCTGACTGTATTACAAGCAAAAAATGGGGTGCCCGATTGGGTTCAAATAAAGCTACTCTTCGATGAGTGGAAGCCAAATCAAGTGCTTGTGGGCCTCCCTCTCAATATGGATGGAAGCGAAAGCGATTTTTGTTTGCGTGCACGTAAATTTGCCAGAAGAATACATGGGAAGTTTGGAATAAAAGTGGGAATGGTTGACGAGCGGCTTTCTTCGTTTGAAGCAAAGAATCCAAACCAATTAAAGCATCAAAAAAATATACGCCACGGCCAAATAAATTACCGCGAAAATCCCATAGATGACCTTGCGGCTGTAATTATATTGCAAACCTGGTTATCAGACCAAACTATTTCAATGGAGCCATAACTTTATGCAAATAATCTCAATAATTTGTAACTGATCCCATGATAAATATACCTGGTAATCTAGACGCCATATACAACCGAATTGATGAGGCTCTATCCAATACGGATCGTTGCGTAAAAGATATTATTCTTGTCGCAGCAAGTAAAGGTCAATCTTCTGAAGCAATAAGAATTGCATATGCATCGGGGCAAAGACACTTTGGGGAAAACTATTTACAGGAGGCCTTAAAAAAACAACAGGAGCTTCATGATTTATCAGATATTTGCTGGCACTTTATTGGCCCCATGCAATCCAATAAAGCAAAAAAAATAGCACTGAATTTTGACTGGGTGCATACGATTGATAAGATAAAAAATGCTGAAAGACTGGGTAGATCGAGAGAAGATAAGCAGCCACCGCTAAATGTCTGCATCCAAGTCAACATTAGTGAGGAAGAGAGTAAGTCGGGATTATCAACTCGAGAGTGTTCTCAAACAGCTGCTGAGATTGCCAATTTTTCATCCCTTAAACTAAGAGGCTTAATGGCGATACCGGAAAATAACGCAACAGAGGAGGGGAAAAAAAAGGCATGCAGGGCTCTATCGAAACTTTTTTTTGAGGTCAAGAATAGCTCCCCTAGATTGGCAACATTAGATACACTCTCTATGGGCATGTCATCTGATTTTGAAATAGCGCTAAAAGAAGGTGCGACGATTATTAGGGTGGGTTCAGCTATTTTTGGCCCTAGGCAATTATTACAACAAACTTAACAATCAAGGATAGAATTTTGAGTAAAGCAAAACTGGCGTTTATAGGTGGTGGCAACATGACAACCAGCCTGGTGGCGGGCCTTATAAAGAAAGGATATCCCGTAAATCAAATCACCGTTAGCAACCCTGGGCAAGAAAAACTCATACATTTAAATAAAAAATTTGGCATTCACACTACTACAGACAATTCTTTTGCAGCCGCTGATGCAGAAGTGGTGGTACTAGCAGTAAAACCACAAATGGCTAAAATTGCCTGCCAAGCGTTATCTGCTTCTTTGAAGCATCAACCGCTAGTCATTTCAATTGCTGCGGGTGTTCAATCAACGTCCCTACAAGAGTGGCTAGGAAAAGATATTCCTATTATTAGATGTATGCCCAACACTCCATCACTTGTGCAAACAGGTGCAGCAGGTTTGTTTGCTAATACAAACGTCAGCCATCCACAGCGGAAATTAGCTACTGAAATACTGGATGCTGTTGGGATGTCCTGCTGGCTCGAAAAAGAAGAAGATATAGATATAGTTACGGCAGTTTCTGGCAGCGGTCCAGCATATTTCTTTCTTTTTATGGAGGCTATGGAAAAAACAGCTGTAGACCTAGGCCTAAATCAAGAAGCAGCTCATAAATTGGTCTTACAAACAGCATTAGGTGCAGCAAAAATGGCTACTGAAGACACCATAGACCCTGCAGAACTACGTAGACGGGTTACTTCTCCGGGCGGCACTACCGAGGCGGCTATCGAAACGTTTATTGAGGGGGGTATTTTAGGGTTGGTCAACAAAGCAATGGTCAGCGCTGTCAAACGGGCACAAGCTATGGCAAAAGATAAGTAATACGTAGCCATGAAGTTTTACATAAGTATACGCACGCTCAACAACAGCCATCACTACAATCAACGGAAAAGCAAACTATGACTACATTCCCTTTAATGGCAACATATTTAGTGCAGACCTTAGGAAGCTTTTACCTAACTATAGTGATGTTGCGTTTTTTGCTGCAGCTAGTTAAAGCAGATTTTTATAACCCTATTTCTGTATTTATAGTTAACGCTACTCAGATACCAAGTGGAGCTATACGTAAATTTTTGCCTCCATTTAGATCGTTTGACCTTGCTAGCTTAGTTTTAGCCCTGCTAGTTCAATGGTTAATTATACAGCTGACGCTAACCATTAATAACCTTGGTGTAGTAAGTATTTTTATGGCTCTTTCCTGGGGGCTTGTAGGCGCGTTAAAAATAACTCTAAATATTTATCTATACGGATTGCTAGCAATAATTATTGTTAGCTGGGTGGCTCCGCAGAGCCAACACCCAGCCATAGTTTTAATTCAACAAATCGTTTCACCAGCAATGAGACCCTTTAAACGCATTCTTCCATCTTTTGGGGCCCTAGACTTATCTCCGATGCTATTATTTTTGGTTCTCAATGTATTAGAGTTTTTTCTTCATGGGTTAGCTGGCAATCTTTTGCTCCCAACAGGGATAGTTGCTGGCATCTAAGCACCTACTTGTCTGCTAGCGCATCCTGCTGCAAACGCAGCAGTTCTTTGATACCATTTTTAGCTAAGGTCAGCATTTTGTCCAATTGATCATGGGTAAAGGGGGCGCCTTCGGCAGTACCTTGAACTTCAATAAAACCGCCATCACTATTCATCACAACGTTCATGTCAGTCTCAGCGTTGGAATCTTCAGCATAGTCCAAGTCTAATACTGGAACACCGTTGTATACGCCAACTGATACAGATGCAACCATGCCAATCAGAGGGCTTTGTTGAATTTTTCCTGTACTTTTTAGGTAGCTGACAGCATCCATTAGCGCAACACAGGCTCCCGTAATAGAGGCAGTACGTGTTCCTCCGTCAGCCTGGATAACATCGCAGTCGATTTTAATGGTGTTTTCACCAAGCATTTTTAGGTCAATTACTGCCCTAAGTGAACGACCAATCAATCTTTGTATTTCCTGCGTCCTTCCCGACTGTTTTCCTCTGCTTGACTCTCTATTCATTCTTGAATTTGTTGAACGAGGCAGCATGCCATACTCTGCTGTAATCCAACCTTGTCCTTTTCCTCGAAGAAAGTGCGGAACAGAGCTCTCAACGCTAGCTGTACAAATGACTTTGGTGTCTCCAAACTCAATCAGCACAGCTCCTTCAGCATGCTTTGTATAGTTGCGAGTAATGATTACTTTACGAAGTTGATCTGCGGAACGGCCACTAGGTCGAGACATATTAATTACTTCCTAAGAAAATGGGCCATCATTTTAGCTGATTTATGCTGCTTATGTGTCACCATGTTAATATATAAGGCAACTTTTTCTTTACAGGCATCAAAATATGACCAAAAGTATGACTGCTTTTTCACGAAGGTCTATGCAGTGTGAACGGGGGACAGCTATTTGGGAGTTGCGCTCTGTTAACCATCGCTACTTAGATGTTTGCACTCGAGTACCGGACTCATTTCGCGAACTTGAAATGACATTACGTGAACTATGCAAAAAATATCTTGGAAGGGGGAAAATAGACTGCTTGTTACAAATTGATACTTCACAAAATAACGGGGAAATTACAACAAACGGGGCAGTTATCGAAAAATGCATACTGACATGCGAAGAACTAGCATCACAAATAAGAAATCCTGCTAAAATTTCACCATTCGATATTCTTAAATGGCCGGGCGTAGTTGAAGAAGTAAAAAGAGATAATAGTGCTCTTAATACAACGCTAGTAGCTCTTTTTGAAGAAGCCCTAATAGAGCTTGTTGAGAGCAGACACCGGGAAGGGTTACAGCTCCAACTTCTTATTGAGCAGCGGCTCAAAGCTATTTCGGACGAACTTGCTGCAGTCCGCCAAAAATTTCCAATTTTTTTGGCGGCAAGAAAACAAAAAATGGCGCGTAAGTTTAATGAAATACCTCTAGATATTGACCAAGGCCGCCTTGAGCAAGAGCTAGTTATAATTGCCCAAAAATCTGATGTGGAAGAAGAGCTTGATAGGCTGGATGCTCATTTAATTGAGATACATCTGGCCTTTAAGCGCCAAGAACCAATTGGAAGGAGATTGGATTTTTTGATGCAAGAACTAACCCGCGAAGCAAACACGCTGGGTTCAAAGTCTATTGCAAGCGATATAACCCAGTCATCAATAGAACTAAAAGTGCTGATTGAGCAAATGCGGGAACAGATTCAAAATATTGAATAATAAAAATTTTAACGATTTATGCATGAAAGGAACTACATTCGATGCCTAATAAAGGGACTCTTTATACCATTTCTGCTCCTTCTGGTGCAGGAAAAACAAGCCTAGTCAATGCCCTGCTGAAAATGATGCCTGATTTATGTGTTTCTATTTCTCATACAACTCGCACAATGAGACCAGGGGAAATAGAAGGCATAAATTATCACTTTGTCGATGAGCCTGCATTTCTTGCTTTGGTTGATAAGCAAGATTTTCTGGAATATGCCCAGGTATTCAACCATTTTTATGGCACTTCTCAAAAATGGGTACAGCAAACTCTTTTAAGTGGAGTAGACGTTGTCTTAGAGATTGACTGGCAGGGAGCTGCACAAGTTCGCCGTCTTCTACCTGACTGTGTCAGTATTTTCATTTTGCCTCCATCACTTGATGCGCTTGAAGAAAGGTTAACCAATCGCGGCCAAGATGATTCAATTGTCATAAACCGACGTCTAGCCTCTGCCCAAGAAGAGATGTCTCACTTTGCGGAAGCTAAGTATTTAATCATAAATGATGGGTTTGATGAGGCCCTCATAGAGCTTAATTCGATTATTTTGAACAGGCGACTAAAGCTCCCGCGTCAACAAAAAAAATATGACTTACTACTTAAGCAGCTGTTGTCCTGAAACCAGCAATTTTGTACACTGGGTGGCCCTGTATTTTATAATGCAGAATCTTCAATGTTATTTAAAGAAATAGCTAACTAACTCAAATGGAATAGCGCATGGCCAGAATTACTGTAGAAGACTGCTTGAAGAACGTAGATAACCGCTTTGAGCTTGTTATGGTTAGTTCAAAACGCGCGCGTCAGCTAGCATTAGGAACAAAAGAAGCTTTAGTGCCTTGGGAAAATGACAAGCCTACTGTCGTAGCGTTGCGTGAAATCGAAGAAGGCTTCATATCAGCAAGTATTCTGACGGAAACTAAAAAAATTAATGACTTTGTGATGGATGCTGACGAAGAAGAGCTGGCAACTGCAAGCGACGATTCTGTCGCAGAAGAAGTCCTCTCCTCTGAAAGTAAGCCCATAACACAAAAAACAGAAGAAACCTGATTCTATGAAGGAGGAAAAATCTTGTTAGCCTCCCAGGCAAGCGAGATTCTTAGCCAAAAACTTTCCTCCTATCTCGAAGAGAATCAAGTTCAAGATGTTCTCCACGCATACGAATTTTCTAAGCTATGCCATAAAGGTCAAGCAAGGCAAAGCGGTGAACCATATATAACTCACCCGCTAGCTGTAGCAACCATTTTGGCAGATATGCATCTTGATCATGAAGCCCTCATGGCCGCACTACTGCATGACGTGCTTGAAGACACTCACGTCAACAAAAAAGAACTCCTCGATCTCTTCGGTGCGACTGTTGCAGACTTAGTAGATGGTGTCAGTAAATTAGGCGAGATTGAGTTCACTTCAAGAGAAAAAAGACAAGCAGATAGCTTTCAAAAAATGACTTTAGCGATGTCTAAAGATATTCGTGTACTGCTAATAAAACTAGCAGATCGGCTACACAATATGAGGACCATTCACGGCCTAAGCCCAGATAAACGCCGAAGAATTGCTAGAGAAACATTAGAAATTTACGCTCCTATTGCGCAAAGACTTGGCATCAACAATATGAGGGTTGAATTCGAAGAACTAGGTTTTTCTTCTATGTACCCAGTTAGACACAAACGAATGATGGAGGCGCGAAAAGTAGCACGAGGACCTCGTAGAGAAATTGTCGAAGAGATTAAAGATGGGATTGAGGTTCGCCTGGGCAAGGAATCTATTAGGGCAGACGTCACAGGTCGAGAAAAACATCTGTGGAGCATCTATCAGAAAATGAAAGCCAAAAAAAAATCTTTTCGAGACATCATGGATGTCTTCGCTTTTCGGATTGTGGTTGACTCTGTAGACGACTGCTATCGTACACTAGGAGTTATACACAACCTCTTCAAACCAGTGGCAGGCGAATTTAAGGACTATATTGCTATACCTAAAGTTAACGGTTATCAGTCCCTACATAATATTCTAATAGGCATGCATGGCGTACTCATAGAGATCCAAATAAGAACACGTGATATGGACGCAATGGCAAATTTTGGTGTTGCTGCACACCCGCTTTATAAGTCTAAAGAAGAAGGGAATCCGAGGGCATATCGATGGATTAAGGGCCTTCTGGAAATACAAAAACAAGCTGGAAACTCTTTAGAATTTATTGAGCACGTAAAAACAGACTTATTTCCAGACGAGGTTTATGTTTTTACGACTAAGGGCGATATTGTCTCGCTACCCCATGGAGCAACGCCAGTCGATTTTGCCTATGCAGTACATACGGGACTAGGCGACACATGTATTGCATGTAATATTAATGGTCAATTAACTCCATTATCGGAACGACTAGAAAGTGGGGGGAAAATTCAAATCATTACTGCTAAGGATGCCCAACCTAACCCATCTTGGCTGAATTTCGTCGTAACAGCCAAGGCAAGAAGTGCAATTCGCCATTTTCTAAAGCACCAAAAACATGACGAATCTGTAATATTAGGGAAAAGCCTTCTAGATAGGGCGCTTGGGAGTTTCGGCACAAACTATAAAAGTATTAGAAAATCCTGGATAAAACGGGCACTGTTAGAAACTGGTTGCACTACATTTGAGGATGTCCTTCAGCAAATTGGCTTAGGCGACCGAATGGCGTATGCCCTGGCTAACCTTATGGCTCCACCATCTATGCGTAAGGATAGCATTCCTGCAGAATTCGAATCACCAATTATGATTGATACCCGAGAAGGATTAATTATAAATTATGCTCGATGCTGCCACCCCATACCTGGAGATTCAATCTTAGGCCATCTTAGTCCTGGAAAGGGACTCGTGGTCCACCTTGATGTATGCAAAAATCTTAACGAAATTCGAACTAATATTGAAAAATGCATGTCTCTCAATTGGTCGTCCAAAGTGAAGGGAGATTTTGCTGTAACATGCAAAGTGGAGCTTATCTCCGAGAGAGGCATTATTGCTACGCTAGCATCACGAATCTCAGAATGTGAGGCAACCATACTTAAAATCCAAGCAGAAGAAATAGACGGAAATACCAGCATCGTCGATTTACTGATTGAAGTTAAGAGTCGCCTGCATCTTGCTCAAGTTATTAAGCGCATCAGAATTTTAAAACAGGTGCAGAGGGTATACCGCACTAAAAATTAACAGAGGAAGACCGATGATCAACAAAGCTACGATTAATACAGAAAAAGCTCCTGCAGCTATTGGAACATATTCACAAGCAATTAAAGTTAACAATACCGTCTACTTATCTGGTCAAATTCCACTAGACCCTGAAACTATGGCTATCGTCGAAGGCGGCATAGAGGCTGAAGTGAGTCAAGTCTTTAGGAACCTTTCAGCTGTCTGCGAAGCGGCAGGTGGTACATTAAAAAATATTGTAAAGCTAAACATTTATCTTACTGATTTGGAAAATTTTTCGGTAATTAACAGTATTATGGCTTGCTATTTTGATCAGCCTTATCCAGCACGAGCAGCAATTGGGGTTAGCGAGCTACCAAAAAAATCAGATGTTGAAATGGACGCCATCATGGTAATTTAACCAATTAATATAAAATACCTACTCTTTTAATAGGGAACTATAGCCCTCTCTAAACGTAGGAAATAAAAACTTGTAGCCACTTTTTTTCAATAGCTTATTGCTGCACCTTCGATTTGAAAGTATACCTGCTTGCTTGTTGTTTTTACCTTTACCCTTTACTGAAAAATATAACTCTAGCTCTTCTGCTAGCCAGCTCTGCGTTTCGTGTGCGCTCGATGGCTCATCATCAGTAGCCAAATATAAACCACCTAAGGACTTTCCTTGTGAGTATTGCTCTAGTAAATGAACAATCACTCCAGCACAATCTTCTGAATGAATTCTATTTGTCCAGGCAACAGGCTCTATAGGGGCAATATTTCCCTGTCTAATTTGATTAACCAGCCTATTTCTACCGGGGCCATATATTCCAGAGAAGCGGATCACTGTAGACTTAATCGACGAGTTCGGATCCACTGTTCGCGACGTAGATAAAGAGCTAACCAGCTGTTCAGCTTGCACTAACCTCTTACCTCGAAATGATCTAGGCGCTACCTCCGACAGCTCATCTACCCATTCTCCATCTGTTTGTCCATAAACACCTGAGCTTGAAATCCATATAACGAGACTAGGAGGATTTTTGGTGCTAGTTGCTGCCATTTTTAAAGCTTTTGCTCCAGCAACATAACTGTCAAGATAGCCCTGATCGCTCATGCTGTCTGCAGTTAAAGTGACAATAATTACATCAATGTTTGATCTATCAAGTACAGCCAAAAGATCGCTGCTATTGCAAAGATCTCCCTTTATTGAATCTATGCCCACAGGCAAAGCTGAAGGGTTTCTCCGCATGGCCTGGATCTGGCAGCTAAGCCTCAACTCGCTGTCTGGTATTGCTCGGGTTACTCGAATACCAATATCTCCGCAACCTACAAATAAGATTTTCAATTAGCTTTCCTTTTATTATTCATTTTCGCTATCATTGTAAGTGAGGAAACAATTATGACCTTAACCGAATTATACTATATCGTCATGATCTCAAAATATCAGCATTTTGGCGAGGCAAGCAAACCGCCTAATGTAAGCCAACCAGCGCTATAAATGAACAGCCAAGACCTAGATAAAACCTCTGTATCAGCGCTAAACGGCGTTGGGGTTAAAATTTCCTCAAAGTTATCCAAATTAGGGATCGAAACTATACAAGATTTGTTATTCCATTTACCTATGCGATATATAGATAGAACTCGAATATCTCCAATAGGGGGGGCACAGCTAAATACAGAAATTGTCATTGAAGGTGAAATTCGTGGTTGTGAAATAGTATTTGGTCGTCGTCGCAGCTTGCTATGTCGACTACAAGATAAGACCGGAATCATAAGCCTGCGCTTCTTCCATTTTAACAGCTCTTTACGGGATCATTTAAAAATAGGCTCCCGTCTTAGGTGCTATGGTGAAGTCAAAATTGGTAGTTCTGGTCTCGAGGTATACCACCCAGAATATCAATTTATTGATTCAACGAATTCTTTGCCACTTCAGCAATCTTTGACTGCAGTTTATCCGGCAACTGAAGGCATCTCTCAGCAAAAAATGAGAGGTCTTGTTTCGCAAGCTTTAAGCTTATTAAAAGACCATAAACTAATAGAGCTTTTGCCACAAATGTTACAAAAATCATCCCTTGTTGATGTACTAACATTTATTCATGAACCACCAAATACAGCTTCAATTGAACAACTAAGCACAGGAAGCCACCCTTCGCAAAAGCGCTTGGCTTTTGAAGAGCTGCTAGCCCATCATTTAAGCCTACTTAAGCTTAGACAAGCAGTGCAGAAACGTAAGGCGCCTATTCTTTCAAATGACGACTTTTTAAGAAACGCATTTTTAACTGCTTTGCCGTTTCAGCTAACAAACGCACAAAAACGAGTTAGCCTCGAAATTCAAAGAGACTTATATAGTACGCTTCCCATGTTAAGGCTAATACAAGGGGACGTTGGTTCAGGAAAAACGGTGGTCGCTGCATTAGCAGCCCTTCAATGCATAGCTAACGGGAAGCAATGCGCTATCATGGCCCCTACAGAAATTTTAGCAGAACAGCATCGTCAATCTTTTGAAGTCTGGCTGAGCCCACTGGGAATAAAAGTTGGCTGGCTCACAGGGAAAGTAAAAGGGAAGGCACGAATACAGCAATTAAGTGCAATTAATGAGGGTTCTGTGCAGATTGTAATTGGAACCCATGCTTTATTTCAAGAAGATGTTTTATTTAAAGACCTAGCATTAACTATTATTGATGAGCAACACCGTTTTGGTGTACATCAACGCCTGTCTTTGAAGGAAAAAAGAAGGAATGATCATCAAATTCCTCATCAGCTCATAATGACAGCAACACCTATTCCTAGAACTCTGGCTATGACAGCATATGCCGATCTAGATTGTTCTGTAATCGATGAAAACCCCCCTGGTAGAACACCTGTTAACACCGTGGTCATTGCAGACCAGAATCGACAAAAAGTAATTGATCGTGTACAAAAAGCTTGCGCTGATGGTCGGCAAGCATACTGGATATGTACGCTTATTGAGGAGTCAGATATGCTGGAGGCACAGGCAGCCGAGGCCACTGCAACAGAACTGCACCTTTTAATTCCAGAACTAAAGATTGGCTTGGTACACGGCAGGCAGAAATCAAGTGAAAAATTTGCCACTATTGCTGCGTTCAAAGCAGGAAAAATTCAACTTCTTGTTGCCACAACTGTGGTCGAAGTCGGTGTCGATGTGCCAAATGCAAGCCTGATGGTAATTGAAAATCCTGAGCGCCTTGGCCTTGCTCAGCTTCATCAGCTCAGAGGAAGAGTTGGACGCGGAAAAAGAGACAGTCACTGTGTGTTGCTGTATGGCCAGCCTCTATCACGACGAGGTGCCGAGCGACTTAAGATCATGCGTCAAACAAATGATGGCTTTAAGATAGCCGAAATGGACCTGAAGCTTCGTGGTGCTGGAGAGGTCCTTGGGACTAAGCAAACTGGTGAAATGGTGATGAGAATTGCGGACTTACAAAGAGATGCCCATTTACTGCCAGAAATTAAAAAAATAGCGCAGCTGCTGTTAGAGAAACACCCATTGAATGCCCAGGCAATTATCCGGAGATGGCTCGGAGGCGGTGAGCGCTACGGCCAAGTATAGAATACAACTTTAATGTCATTACAGGTTAGAATACAAAGCTCAGAAATGACATACAGGCATAAATATTGTCCGCTATTTATAACTCTAATAAAATATTTCTTTCCGAACCAAACTGGAAGAGTTACACAAGAACACCTTATACTGCAATGCCAGCCATAATAAGAAGTTGGTTGCTTGATAGGGGCTCTTTGACGCGGCGTCTTATGAAGTTAACCAAGGGGGAGTTTCGCGTGGAAGTACTTACACAACAAATAGCCTCTCCAACACTATCAGAAGCTCGAACACTTAAAATTCCTTTACGACAAAAAGCGTTCATTCGACAAGTAATCCTTCATGGCTGTGATGTACCATTAGTATGTGCACGCAGTATTATTCCAGTCAAAACACTAACAGGTGCGTTAAAAAACCTGAATACTAAGCCTTTAGGGGCGCTTTTATTTAAAGATGCTGCCATGCAGCGAGGATCTATTGAGATAGGTTTTACACAGGCAAATGGTTGCTTTCATAAAGAATTTTCTAATAATAGCGTTGCGAGTGTTTGGGGTCGTCGCTCGCTATTCTATTTAGACAGGAAACCTCTTCTTGTAAGCGAGCTATTTATGCCTGAATTTAACAAAACAATAGCTTCTATGTAATTTTCGCTATTAATTTTAAATACCAATTATGTGCTATTAACTAGATGTATAATTTTAGGATATTGTATCTAAAAAAACGCTTGCCTGTCTTTTTAAAGCTCATGCGCTTTGACAGACCAGCAGGAATCTTGTTGCTACTTTGGCCTACCTTATGGGCTTTGTGGTTATCTAGTGATGGGTCACCAAGTATAAAAAATCTTTTTATTTTTATACTTGGTGTAGTTTTAATGAGGGCAGCTGGTTGCGTTATTAATGACGTTGCTGATAGAAACATTGACGGAAATGTCAGGCGAACGCAAGATCGACCAATTCCCAACGGCTCAATTAACATCAAAGAAGCGACCATCACTTTTTTTATACTGCTATTTATCGCCCTAACGCTGGTTATGTTCACTAATATACTAACGCTTAAGCTTTCCTTTGTAGGCGCTATTTTAGCTATAAGCTATCCTTTTATGAAAAGGTACACTCACCTACCGCAAATATTTTTAGGGGCAGCTTTTGCTTGGAGTATTCCAATGGTCTTTGCTGCAGTAACCAATAAGATCGACAACATATTGTGGCTTTTATATGGGGCTGTCGTAATATGGGCTATTGTATATGATACTTTTTATGCCATGGTTGACAGGGCAGACGACATTAGAGTTGGAGTTAAATCAACAGCTATACTGTTTGGAAAAATGGATCTTGCTATTACCGCATTTTTACAAATAACGGTCTTAGTGTTACTTGCCTTAACTGGTGACTACTTTGAGCGCGGGGCATGGTTTCATTTCTCACTTATAATTGCAGGAAGTCTGTTTTTGTATCAGCAATATATAATACGTTACAGAGAAGTATCCCGATGCTTTGAGGCCTTTTTGAACAACAACTATGTGGGGGCGGCCATCTTTGTTGGCTTAGTTTTAGACTACCAAATAGCTTGACAGGAAACATAAGCACCGGCATAAATTTTTCATGCAAGTGTCGTGAAGCAATGGCTTAACTTTTAGTGGTAAATGGACTATGGGCAACAAAAAAATCTTAATTGTCGATGATGAAGCCTCTATACGAGAAATGATAGCTGCAGCTCTCGAGCTTGCTGGTTACATTAGCTTGCAGGCCGAAAACGCCAAAGAGGCTCACAGCATAATTATAGATGAGCAGCCAGATTTAGTGCTACTGGACTGGATGATGCCCGGGACCAGTGGTGTTGAGTTGATGAGGCGCCTAAAGCGCGATGAGCTTACCGAAGATCTACCTATCATAATGCTGACAGCTAAAACTACAGAAGAGAGTATGGTTCACGGACTAGAATCGGGTGCTGATGATTACATATCCAAACCATTCTCGCCTAAAGCCTTAATTGCTCGAATCAAAGCTGTGTTGAGGCGCTCAGAGTCAGAATCGGTACAAGAACCATTAAAAGTAAATCAATTGTTATTTGACCCCATCGGTCATCATGTGACTATATCCAACACACCCGTTAAGCTTGGACCCACTGAGTTCAAGCTATTAAATTTTTTTTTATTACATCAAGAAAGAGTCTATTCGCGGAACCAGATCTTAGACCATGTCTGGGGTGGTAATGTTTATATGGATGAAAGGACAATTGATGTACATATTAGACGTCTGCGCAAAGCGCTATTACTTGAAGGTCACGATCGCTTAATACAAACTGTAAGAGGTGCAGGTTATAAATTTTCTACTAAGATCTCGTAACAAACAGAGGGTTAAATTTTGCGTAGAGGCCTAGAGTCAGAAATACAGCTGATCTCACTACTGTCTTTATTTGCGACAGCCGTCGGGTTAGCAAATGGCTATTTGCTGTTTACGTTATTAATTGTATTGCTCTTGTATATAGCATGGGCTTTCTTTAACTTCTTAAAAATCTACCAATGGCTTGACAAAGACTGCGCTGATCACCCTCCTGACGTTTCTGGTATTTCAGCAGATATGGCGCACAATTTATATCGCATGCAACAACGGAGCGAACGAACCGATCGGAGACGCAAGAATCTATCTGACCGCGTGGGACAAGTTACCTCAGCGCTACCAGATGCTATTGTCACACTTTCTTCTGAAGGGGTACTAAAATGGTGGAACCCCTCGGCTGTAAAAATACTAGGCCTAAAAGAGAGAGATAGAGGCCAATCTATAGTCAATATAGTTCGCGATCCAAGGTTCGTTGCCTTTATTGAAGAGCCAATATTATCAGCGCAGCTAGAACTAAAGGCAGCCCATAACCCTAGTCGTACTGTCATGTTCAGTGCTGCTACATTTGGTGAAGGCGAAATTATTTTGGTCGCTCGAGATATCACTCGCCTTAAACATCTAGAGCAAATGCGCCAAGACTTCTTAGGAAATATCTCCCATGAGTTACGAACTCCTCTAACAGTGCTGTCAGGCTATACGGAAACGCTGCTAGAAAATACAGAGGGGCTACCTAAGACTTGGGGGAAAGCATTGGGGCAAATGCAGGAACAAACTAACAGGATGATTTATTTAGCCGACGATTTAGTTATGTTATCTCAATTGGAATCTACTACTGTGCCAGCTCCAAAAACCCCAGTTAATCTAAAAAAACTACTACAACAGATCGTGAACGATGCTGTTGTCATTAGTGAAACAATTTTTCCAGGTAAACACAGCACAATAAAATTAGATCTTGCTAATGAAATCAGTCTTGAGGGGGACCAAAAAGAACTATATAGCGCTTTTTCTAACTTGATTTTAAATGCTGTTAAGCATAACCCTCCTGAGACAAAGGTTAGCATTAAGGCTTATATCGAAGAAAATTTTAATACTATTGAAATTTCTGATGATGGTGACGGCATAGATTCAAAACATATCTCTCGCCTTACAGAGAGATTTTATCGTGTTGACCAAAGTCGCTCTTCCAAAACAGGTGGTACTGGACTCGGTCTTGCGATCGTCAAACATATCCTTATTCGCCATCATGGTTTGTTGGAGATAAAAAGTCAGCTGCGAAAAGGCAGTTCTTTTATATGTCGCTTTCCGCTCGAATCACATACACCTAAAAAGAGTTAGCTCTTGGAATTTAAAATATTAGAATCTATTGACCAGTGTTCTGCTTCGCTATGGGATTCTCTGTTTGAATCGAATTACCCCTTTCTTAAACACAGTTTTCTTTCTTTGCTAGAGTCTTCTGGAAGCGTTTGCGAAAAGACCGGCTGGGCTCCCAAGCACTTGCTATTAGAATCCAATGACAAAACAATAGCTGCATTGCCACTATACTTAAAATACCATTCATTGGGAGAATATGTGTTTGATCACTCCTGGGCTGATGCTTATAACCACCATGGAATCCCCTATTATCCTAAACTTGTTTCTGCAATACCCTTTACTCCTGTGGGCGGCCCCCGTATTGGCATAGCTCCAAATGCTGATATTCAAGAAGTAACCATGAAATTACTAGAGACCATCAAGCTGCTCTCAAATGAATGGGGCGCCTCGGGATGGCACCTTCTATTTCCAGAATACGATTTGACCCAATCACTAATCCCTCAGTTAGCCATGCAGCGTACTGGAGTTCAATATCACTGGATCAATGCAAACTACATCAATTTCGACGATTTTATCAGCACTTTCTCATCAAGAAAGAGAAAAAACCTTCTCAAGGAGCGTCGCTTAGCAAACGAAAAATTCCATATAACTCGTTTAGTAGGGAGAGAAATTACCCCAATATGGTGGGATTTCATGCATTCTATGTACCAACGAACATACGCAAAGCGAAACGGGACAGAAGGCTATTTAACGAAAGAATTTTTTCGACACCTTGGTAGCACTATGGGCGATCAAACAATGATGTGCGTAGCAGAGGCGAAGGAAGGGAAAAATGAAAAAAAAGCAGCTGCACTGTTTTTTTTTGATGATCAAACTTTATACGGTCGATACTGGGGATGTCAGCAAGAATATGATTTTTTACACTTTGAACTCTGCTATCACCAAGGGATAGAGCATGCCATCGAAAATAATTTATCTTACTTCAACGCTGGCGCTCAAGGAGAACATAAAATTTCTAGAGGATTTAAGCCTGTGGAGGTTTATTCATCACATTGGATAAAAAATCCTGATTTTGCAGAAGCAATACAAAGATTTTTAAATCAAGAAACTACCCATGTCAAAGAGTACATAAAGCTCTCTTCTAAAAAATTGCCTTATAAGGATGTAAACTAAGCATCATCTTTTTTCCAAACTAACAGTCGATTATTTGCAGGCATAGCTTCGTCTTTCTGCAGCTTCAGTCCAGCGTCTTGTGCCAGCCTGTGAACAGCTTCAAAATCTCTTATACCCTGATGAGTGCTATTTGCTCTCAGTCGTTTGTCAAAGGCTTCGTTGCTTATGCTAGTAAACCGGCCTTTATACTTAAAGGGTCCGTACATTACAACAGTTGCATCGGGCTTAAGCATAAAAGATAAACCCTCAAAAAGGCTCACTACAGTGGGCCAAGGCATTATATGAGCAGTATTAGCTGTAAATACACCATCCAACGAACTATATGGCCAGGTTGGATCGCCGGCATCAAAGGTTAAAGGCCGGCGTATATTGTTCGCCGGATTATCGCTAATCCAAGCATTAATTGACGCGTGATTAGGCAACAGGTCCGATGTTTGCCAGATCAAGTGCGGGAGACTAGAGGAGAAAAAAACTGCATGCTGTCCTGTGCCACTCCCAATCTCTAAAACATGTCTGGTGTCAGAAAAAACAGCTAGTAACAAATCTAAGATCGGCTGTTGATTATTTTCACACGCCTGAGAAAAGCTTTTTTTTGAGTGCATTTAGTGCTCATTCCTTCAAGTTTCTTGTAAATATCCACTCGCTTTCCGTCGAAATTTTATCATCAAATGAATATCCGCCGGAGTTGAACAATTTTATGAATTCAGGGTCATAAGTCTGATTCTGAATAATAAATCGACTCATCATCCCTCTGGCTTTTTTTGCAAAAAAACTGATGACTTTATAATTACCGTTCTTCCAGTCCTTGAACACAGGTGTCACTACTCTAGCGTTAAGGGATTTCATTTTTATCGCTTTAAAATATTCGTTAGAGGCTAGATTAATAATCACTTGGGATTTTTCCGTTTCTAGAATTTGATTCAATCCCTCTGTTATTTTGTTACCCCAAAACTCATATAAATTACTACCGCGATTCGTAGAAAATTTAGTGCCCATTTCTAACCTGTAGGGTTGCATCAAATCTAAAGGGCGCAAAAGTCCATAAAGACCTGATAATATTCTTAGATGCTTTTGCGCCCAGCTCAACTCTTCAGCTGAAAGGCTATTTGCGTCTAACCCAGTATAAACATCACCCTTAAAAGCCAAGATAGCTTGCTTTGCATTATCTGGGGTAAACTCTCGGCACCACTCAGAATAACGACCAAAATTAAGGGCGCCTAGTTTATCGCTGATACTCATTAAGCTAGAAATATTAGATGGGGAAAGGTGCTGTAGTTCTCGAATTAATTCAACAGAATCATCCATAAAATCTGGTAAACTATGAACGTTTGTAACCACTTTCGTAGTGTAATCCATTGTTTTTGATGGAGAAATAATAACTAACATAAAAATACCTGTTAACTAAATCAGCCTATATGGGCTCTTCGAATTAAGAAACAGAGTAGCTTTTATTGATAGCATTAACTGCCCGGTTGTACTTTTCTCTCAATTCCTCAGCATTTGAAATATTTACGTCCAAATCTTTTAATAGCCCGTCCGTCATACCATAAATCCAACCATGAATCATCAGCTCCTGTCCGCGATTCCAGGCATCTGAAACAACACTAGTCATAGCAACGTTTGACACTTGCTCAATCACATTCAATTCACAGACCTGATTAATGATCAATTTTTCCTGACTATTATGGTCTATAGCAGCCCGATGCACGTCTTGCACGTCTTGTACATTAAGTAGCCAATTGTCAATTAAGCCTCCAAGCTTCTCATTTTTGACTGAAGCTGTCACCCCTCCACAACCATAGTGACCACAAACAATTACATGTTTAACTTTTAGGTCTTCAACAGCATATTGAATCACCGAAAGGCAGTTAAGATCGCTGTGAACTACTAAATTCCCAACATTTCTGTGGACAAAAAGCTCTCCTGGCATCAGGCCAACAATTTCGTTTGCAGGGACTCGGCTATCTGAGCAGCCAATCCAAAGATAGTCTGGAGCGTGTTGTATAGAAAGCCTCTGAAAAAAAGCAGGGTCGTCTTTTTTTACTTTCTGCGCCCACTTTACATTGTTTATAAATAACTCATCCACTAGTTAAATCCTCTGATAGGTGGCATGACACGTGAAATAACCTAAATTTTGCAAATCATCGAATATCTCTTCCTTGAACAAGATAAACGACCTGCTCGCAAATATTTTTAGCATGGTCTCCTACACGCTCTAGTGATTTTAGAACCCACAACACATTCATCGAACGAGATATACTTCGAGGGTCCTCCATCATAAAAGTAATCGTTTCGCGAATGGCTGTTCTGTAATCCTTGTCTACCTGTTCATCCTGAAGCATGGTAGAAATAGCAGATTCTGCATCAAATCTTGAAAAAGCATCCAAACAATCTCGCAACATTTTTCGAACACAGCTACCTATATGTCGCACCTCTTCATATCCTCTCGGATGTCCGTCTTCAGTCAGATTAATTGCCATCTTAGCAATTTTTTGGGCTTCGTCTCCAATGCGCTCAAGATCCCTTATCGTCTTGCTGACCGCCATAACTAGGCGCAAATCAGTTGCTGCTGGCTGACGGCGAGCAATAAGAGTAATACAAGTCTCATCAATATCTTTTTCCATTTCGTCAATCTTTGTTTCTGTGGCAATAATATGTTCAGCTAGCTTGCTGTCTGCCTCTATAACTGAAGAAATAGCATCCTCTAGCTGCTTTTCTACCAAACCACCCATAGCAAGCATTGCTGTTTTAATATCTTCGAGATCTTCATTGAATTGTCTTGATATATGCTTATCAAGCTTCAAATTTCCCATTCCTGCTTTGCGACTCATTATTTTCCCCTCAAAATTGACGGATGTGATGATTTTTAGCCAATACGTCCAGTAATATATGCTTCTGTGAGCTGATGCGTAGGTGCAGTAAATATTTTTTCCGTATCATTAACTTCAACCAAACGGCCCAAATGAAAGTAGGCTGTTCGATTTGATACTCGTGCTGCCTGCTGCATTGAGTGGGTCACAATCGCTATAGTATAATTTTGTGATAGTTCGGCGATTAGCTCTTCTATTTTGGCGGATGCGATAGGGTCTAAAGCCGAGCATGGTTCATCCATTAAGATAACATCAGGGCTAATTGCGATGGCCCTTGCTATGCATAGCCTTTGTTGCTGGCCACCTGAAAATCCTGTGCCAGGCTGCTCAAGACGATCCTTCACTTCATTCCACAACCCGGCACGAGTAAGGCTCACCTCAACAATTTCATCTATTTCAGCCCGACTGCTAGCTAACCCATGTAATCGAGGGCCATATGCTACATTATCATAAATTGACTTAGGGAATGGATTCGGTTTTTGAAAGACAATACCTACTTTTGCCCTCAGCGCCACAGGATCCATATCAGCAGCATAAATATCTTCACCATCTAGCGTGATTAATCCAGACACTCCGCAGCCTTCTATCGTGTCATTCATCCGGTTCAAACATCTTAGGAAGGTTGATTTTCCACATCCAGAGGGCCCAATCATTGCGATCACTTCATGTTTTCCAATATCTAAAGTTACATTGTGTATCGCTTGTTTGCCACTATAGGAAACGTCGACGTTGCGGACCGACATCTTCGGATTACTTACCAACGGCGTTCCCACAGTTTCTTCTGGGTAATCAACCTCTATACCAGGGGGTTTTTCGCTCAGCTGGCCAGAAGGTCCAGATGCATGTGTTTCTATTCTATTCATATTTACCTTTTGGTCACTATGACCATCTGCGTTCAAGACGTTTTCGCAAAACTACAGCAAAAGTATTCATAACGACCAAAAATGCCAACAATACCATTATTGCAGCTGATGTTTTTTCTACAAAAGCTCTTTCTGGGCTGTCTGCCCAAAGAAAAATTTGAACTGGAAGTGCTGTGGCTGGATCAGTAAAGCCATTAGGAATATCAACAATAAATGCAACCATTCCTATCATTAATAATGGTGCTGTTTCACCTAATGCTCGCGCCATACCAATAATTGCACCGGTTAACATTCCAGGCATAGCAAGCGGAAGTACGTGATGTAATACAACCTGCATTGGAGACGCTCCTACACCAATTGCCGCTTCCCGAATTGATGGCGGCACAGATTTGATAGCTGCTCTGCTTGAGATAATTATTGTCGGCAAAGTCATTAGTGTTAAAACCAGCCCCCCCACTAATGGGACTGATCGTGGCACATGGAAAAAATTAATGAAGACGGCCAAGCCTAATAAACCAAATATAATCGATGGCACAGCAGCAAGGTTATTAATATTAACTTCAATTAAATCAGTCCAGCGGTTACGGGGAGCAAACTCTTCTAAATATACTGCAGCTGCAACACCTAAAGGAAATGCAAGGAATATGGTAATCACTAGCGTATAAAACGAGCCCATTGCAGCACCACGTATTCCTGCTAGCTCCGGCTCACGCGAGTCACCTTGAGAGAAAAAACTAAAGTTGAACCGTGTTTCAACATCTCCAGACCTCATCAGTTCTTGCAGCCATACCTCTTTATTATCCGTCATTCGACCTTTAAACGGGCCAGTTTTGTCGCCTAAAGACTTATAGTAAGTGTCAATATCGTCATCTGCAATTAGCCATACTTTTATTGTCTTATTCAAGAGCGCTGGCTTATCCTTTAAGCTATCACGCAGCTCATATCCTGCACCATTGCTTATTATACTGTACAGTTCTCGCTTGTTTTTTCGTCCGTTTACATCTAAAAAACGGTTTCTTAATCCAGCCTTGACCACTCCATGAAAGTCCCCTGAAGACATCTGTATAGCATCTGCTGGGTCGTCCACGCCCAAGGCATCTTGATCGTAAACCACCTCAAGATTAATATAGGTCAATAGAAAAGCTTTATGTCCTTTACTTATTATGTCGGCAAACAACAGAAACACGCACATCAGCCCAAATATTATTGCTGAAGCACCATATATTCGAAAACGTCTTTCAGCACGGTGTCGTTTTTTCAAACCACGCTGAATTTTTTGTTCGCGGGAAGCAGGAGTCAGGTTAGTCATATTGTTCCCTATATTTATTCACGATGCGTAGCGCAAAGAAATTAAGCGAAAGCGTGACAATAAACAACATGAGGCCTAAAGCGAACGCCGCAAGAGTTTTCGGGCTATCAAATTCCTGATCTCCAACAAGCAGAGTGACAATTTGCACTGTTACGGTTGTTACCGTTTCTAATGGATTAATAGTCATTTTAGCTGCTAGACCGGCAGCCATGACTACAATCATAGTTTCTCCAATAGCCCTAGAAACTGCTAGTAATACGCCCCCAACTATCCCAGGTAACGCTGCAGGAAAAATAACCTTTTTAATGGTTTCTGACTTAGTGGCCCCAAGCCCTAAGGATCCATCGCGCAAACTTTGCGGCACTGCAGTAATTACATCGTCCGCAAGTGAAGAAACAAAAGGTATTATCATCACGCCCATCACCAGTCCTGCTGACAAAGCACTTTCTGATGAAACTTCTAGTCCTATACTTTCTCCTGTCTGTCGAAGAAACGGTGTAACAGTCAGAGCAGCAAAAAACCCATACACCACTGTCGGGATTCCTGCCAAAATTTCAAGGACTGGCTTGGCAAAATTACGCACCACAGGCCTAGCATACTCAGCCAAATATATTGCTGACATCAATCCAGCTGGTACCGCTATTAGCATTGCTATAAATGAAATTAATAGCGTTCCTACAAAAAGTGGTATAGCTCCAAAACTACCCGAAGACCCTATCTGATCAGGGCGAATGGCCATTTGTGGACTCCATTCTGTACCTAGTAAAAAGTCTGCAGCTGGCACTAGCTGAAAAAATCTTATCGCTTCAAACACTACTGATAAAACAATTCCAAGGGTGGCGAAGATTGCTACACAAGCAGCAGTTAATAGTGTGTTTTTAAAGATTTTCTCTACTATTTGTCGCGCTCGAAGCTCTGGAGAGATTTTTATCCAAGCAAACGCCATGCAAAAAATAGAGACTGACAATACGACTATCGTAAGCAGGTTTTGAGCCAACTTGTGTAAATCATTTAACACTTTTGAGGCCGCCACTAAATGTGGACTTGAAGTTTCATGGCTTAATGCGCCACTAGATATGTTTTCTATGCTATTTATTAGCAGATTATGCTCGCTGTCCGTCACAGGCCTCATACTTTCTGGCAAACTGTTGAGCACTAAAGTACTAATTATGTGGTCATCAAATAATGACCACATAATTAGTAATCCAAATGCAGGAAGTGCGCACCAGATTGCGGCACGCACACCATAAAAAAAAGGGAGCGACTCAAGGTGCTGTATTCCACCGAGAGGTTTTGCCAAACTAATAGCTCTAACACGAGACACGTAATAGGCGAATAAGCTGAGTCCAACCAGAATTAAAATTAAAGTGTTGAATCCCATCGTTATTCCAATTGTTGTTTACAGGGCAGATTCTTCTTCATTAAATCCCACTCATTATACTGAAAAATCTTCTCAGAAACATTAACGGCCTGACTATTCTGTGGCCTCACGAGCTGGTGATATCTGGACAGCCAAATATTACTAGGCAGAAAAATTTCATTATGGTGAAGACATAGGAGTTTTATTTTTTATATTACTGGCATACATTTCTCGTAGTTCTTTTGGCATAGAAATCATACCTTTATCAGCCAAATATCCTTCTGGTCCCCAGGCTTTTTCGCTACTGAATTCTGTAGAATATTCGGCAATACCTGGTATGACCCCTATATGAGCCTTCTTGATGTAAAAATAAAGCGGGCGTGAAATTGGGTAACTTTTATCAGCAATATTCTCAAACGTAGGCTCCCTGGATTCAACTATCGAGCCATGAACTTTATCACTATTTTGATCCAAGAATGAAAATCCGAAGATACCAAGCGCGTCAGGATTAGCCTCTAGTTTTTGAATAATTAGGTTATCGTTTTCGCCTGCTTCAATATAAACCCCATCCTCACGCAGCGCATGAGTAACAGCCTTAAAGACTTTTTTACCTTTTTTACTATAAGCGTTTGAGGGAATTCCAAGCACATCCATTATTTCCATTATAGAGTCGGGGTTTTCCGCTTCTCTTAAAGCCTTTAGGGCTTTAAATTTCTTTGCGCCACCTTCCATTGCTAATTCAGAAAATGCATCACGAGTTCCAGAGGTAGGTGGTGGTCCAATCACTTGAATTTTAGTATTTGGCAACGTAGCATTAACATCCTTCCAGGTTTTATTTGGGTTTTCAATCAACTTGCCCTCAGGCCCCGGGACTTTGGCAGCTAGAGCTAAATATAAATCTTTACGAGTTAGGCTCATTTGTTTAGCTTTTTTTGAATTGGCTACAATGATCCCATCATATCCAATAAGAACTTCTATGATGTCAGCAACACCATTACCCTGACATTTTTTAAATTCGGACTCTTTTATGCGGCGTGAAGAGTTTGTTATATCTGGGTACTCTGTTCCAATACCTGAGCAAAATAGCTTCATGCCGCCCCCTGATCCGGTGGCTTCAATTTTTGGTGTTGGACGACCAGTATTTTTACCAAATCGTTCTGCAACTACAGTAGCAAAAGGGTATACAGTTGAAGAGCCAACAACACTAACATAGTCTCGTGAGCCAGCTATTACTGGCATGCTTGATATAAATAGTGCAAGTACAGCACTAGAAAATACTATTGTTAAAAAGTGTCTCACTTTTTTTCCTCAGTTTAAGCAGGTTTAATTGTTTTATATTATCCATTTTAAATGACAGTAATATGACAAAATTAATAGGTATAGCTACTTTTGGAAAAAATACTCTTCAAAATATAGCGAATAGCGTATGACTGACTTATTGTGTACAAGTATAATTAATTAAATATCTAACAAAAAAATATCTATGAGCTATAAATACAACTTTCATTTTGAGAAGCTGTCTCTTAGCATTGATCGTTTTACTGAATGGACTGGTTGTGCTGTTGCTTGGTTAACCTTGGCGATGGTGACGTTAACTTGCGTTATAGTTTCAATGCGATATTTCTTTGGGGCCGGCTCGATCGCCCTGCAAGAGTCTGTAACTTATATGCATGCATTAGTGTTTTTAATGGGTGCCGCCTTTACTCTCAAACGCAAAGGTCATGTCAGTGTCGATATCTTTTATCAAAGATTTACCCCTCGCTTAAAGGCTTTAATTGAAATACTGGGTACATTATTTTTTCTTTTTCCCGTATGTTTTGTAATCCTAACGTTTAGCTGGGACTACGTTATTAGCAGCTGGGTTGCTAATGAGTCGTCAAGCGAAGGAAGTGGGTTGCCTTGGCTATATTTACTAAAAAGTTTACTCTTATTAATGCCTATTACTATGATGCTACAAGGTATTTCAGAGATTATAAAAAATACTTTGTTGTTAACGGATAGCACGGCTCCAAAACCTCAAGGGAGTCTTTAATGGTAGAATGCATTCCAATCATTATGTTTCTTGTGGTCTGCATAATTTTAATGGCAGGCTATCCTGTGGCCTTTTCACTGGCCGGAACGGCTCTACTATTTGCCCTATTCGGTAATTTTTACGGAAACTTTGACATGGCATTCTTGCATGCTCTCCCAAATCGGCTGTATGGAATTGTTGATAACGGGACCTTAGTTGCAGTGCCCTTGTTTATATTTATGGGTGTCATGCTGGAAAAATCTCATCTAGCAGAAAACCTACTTAGCAGTATGTCGTTATTATTTGGAGAGCTTAAAGGCGGGCTGGGGATATCTGTTGTTCTTGTAGGGATGTTACTGGCTGCAAGCACCGGTATTGTTGGAGCTACAGTCGTTACTATGGGGCTAATGTCGCTTCCAATAATGCTTAAGCAAGGCTACTCACCATCTCTGGCAGCGGGCTCTATCTGTGCTACTGGCACACTCGGTCAAATTATTCCGCCTTCAATTGCCTTGGTTCTGTTGGGAGACATTATTTCAAATGCTTACCAACAATCTCAGCTTTCTCTAGGGGCCTTCGCCCCAAAAACGGTTTCTGTTGGTGATCTTTTTTTGGGAGCAATTATTCCTGGGATTATGCTTGTGGCACTGTATATAGCCTATATATTAATTGTTACCCAACTTAAACCTGGTCTTGTGCAGAAACTTATAACAAAAAATGAGGACCGGCCTACACTCTTCCAACTCTTACAGGCCTTACTTCCCCCTATAGCACTAATAGTTGCTGTATTAGGATCCATAGTGCTAGGAATAGCCACGCCGACCGAAGCTGCTGGTGTAGGTGCCCTTGGTGCAACATTACTAGCTTTAGGTTCGAAAAGACTATCTTTTTTTCGACTCAAAGAAGTGGTTCAAAATACCACTGAAACAACCTCTATGATTTTTTTAATCTTGATTGGTGCCGCAGTTTTCTCTTTGGTCTTTCGTGGCTTTGGTGGTGATGAGCTAGTTGAAGGCCTCCTTAAAAATATTCCTGGAGGACTGTTTGGTGCAACTTTTGCGGTAATGGTAGTAATATTTTTCCTCGGGTTTATTCTTGATTTTATTGAAATAACATATGTAGTAGTTCCGATCATCGGTCCGGCGCTTTTAGGTATGGGGCTTGATCCAATATGGCTAGGCATCATGATTGCCATTAATCTGCAAACATCGTTTTTAACCCCTCCTTTTGGTTTTTCTTTATTTTATCTTCGGGGAGTTGCACCAAAAACTATAGAAACAAAAGACATCTATAAGGGGGTTGTGCCTTTTATAGGAATACAAGTTGTATTAATGATCATGCTTTCTATTTGGCCGTCCATCGCAACATGGCTGCCGTCTTTGTAGTGTTAGACTTTAAGCTTAATAAACCGAGGTTATTAGATCGGCTTGTTTTGCTCTAAATACCTCATAAGCTCCTGATATCCTCCCACATAAACCTTACCATAAAAAATTTGAGGAACGGTTGTTACAGGCAGCCCCACCGTCTTCGCCAAGTCAGCAGAGCTTATGCCTTCTTCATGAATATCTATATAATTAAACTCTATCTGCTTGGACTCCAGTACAGATTTTGCTCGGCGACAATAGCCGCACGCTTGACGTCCAAATATTGTAAATTTACTCACAGTACAAGCCCTCTTTTTCTGCTCGGTAAACATATATAAATCTATTATAAAACTCGGTAATTACTAGATAAATGTTTTTTTTCTGTTGGATAAGTATTTTCTTTAACGATGTTATTTATATTTGAGCAATTAACCACTTACTATTCATGTTTTGCAGCCTTATAATTATCTACTTTGTATTCTAAAGGATAGCCCAGGTGTCGCCAACTGAACAAGATGTTTCCACTTTTCAAGCGCTGATCTTAAACTTGCAGCAATTTTGGTCTAATCACGGGTGCGTTATATTGCAGCCTCTAGACATGGAAGTTGGGGCCGGTACTTTTCATCCTGCTACTTTTTTACGTGCCATTGGCCCAGAATCTTGGAACGGCGCTTATGTGCAGCCGTGTCGAAGGCCGTCGGATGGACGCTACGGCGAGAACCCCAACCGACTCCAACATTATTACCAATTTCAAGTGGTGCTTAAGCCCTCCCCAAAAAATATGCAGAGCCTATATCTTGATTCGCTTCAAATGCTAGGGATTGATACTACTGTTCATGATGTTCGTTTTGTTGAGGATAATTGGGAGTCTCCTTCTTTAGGCGCGTGGGGTCTAGGCTGGGAGGTTTGGCTGAATGGAATGGAAGTATCACAATTCACTTATTTTCAACAAGTGGGAGGCTTGGAGTGCTTTCCTGTTACAGGAGAGATTACCTACGGCCTAGAACGTATTGCTATGCACCTTCAGGGTGTTGATAGTGTTTATGATCTGGTTTGGGCAGATGGCCCAACAGGAAAAGTTACCTATGGTGATGTGTTTCATCAAAATGAGGTGGAAATGTCCGCCTATAATTATGAAGAATCTGATACAGATTTCATGTTTAAAACTTTTGATACTCTGGAGCATGAGTGTCATCGACTTGTGGCTAAAGGGTTACCCCTACCAGGTTACGAAATGGCCATTAAGGCGTCTCATGCATTTAATCTTCTTGATGCCCGACACGTGATATCTGTCACGGAGCGACAACGGTTTATTTTACGTATTCGCGCGCTTTCTAAGTCGGTGGCGCAGGCCTATTATAACTCCAGGCTTGCGCTTGGCTTCCCATTAGCCCCAAAAGAGCTCGCAAATAAGCTTATAGAAAAGGCTGGGGGGGATAAGTAATGACAGATTTGTTAGTTGAGATCGGGACAGAAGAATTACCGCCAAGAGATCTAGAGTGTCTTGCTAAGGAGTTTGCCAGACTTCTAAAGGATGGGTTTGCAGCTCATTCACTCTCCTGTGCTAAGACACAATTTTTTGCTACGCCGCGAAGGCTAGCTGTTTCTCTAAGTAGTCTAGACAAGCAAGCTCCCAATAAGGACGTAGTTGTATGGGGGCCTCCTTCAAAAATAGCATTTGACTCTACAGGAAATCCAACAGCTGCCGCCAAAGCCTTTGCCTCTAAAAATAATATTCTAATTGAAGCATTAGCAAGCAAAATAGAAAATGACGGGGCGCAAGACAAGCTTTGTCATCGAACAAATAAACCTGGGGAACAAGCTACAGAAGTAGCAGGATCTATTGTTGAGTCAGCTCTTTCTGCGCTACCCATTTCCAAGAAAATGCGCTGGGGAGCAAATACATATGAGTTTGCGCGTCCTACGCATTGGATGTTAATTTTATACGGAAACCAAACTATCAAAGCAACCATTATGGGTCTTGTTTCTAGCAATATTACTTATGGGCATCGATTCCATAGCGACGGACCCATTCCAATTTCTACACCTGATAGCTACCTAGATTCGCTCTACAAAGCTAATGTTATGGCTGAATTTGAAGCTCGAAAACTAAAGATTAAGTCAACAGTTATAAGCGAAGCGAATAGCGTTAGAGGAACGGCTGTTATTGATGACGGCTTATTAAGAGAAGTTGCGGCTCTTGTTGAGTGGCCTGTAGCGCTTCTAGGAACTTTTGATGAAAGGTTTCTTGCTCTTCCTAAAGAGGCCCTAATTACTTCCATGCAAGAACATCAGAAGTATTTTCCTGTCGAAAATAAAGTCGGGGAGCTACTTCCTTTCTTTATCACGATTTCAAATATTCAAAGCTCTAACCCTTCACAGGTCATTAGTGGGAATGAACGAGTAATTCGACCTAGACTAGCTGATACTGTCTTTTTTTATGATGCCGACAAAAAATCAACTCTTGAAAATAAACGCGAAGCACTTAGGTCTGTCGTCTTTCAGGAAAAATTAGGCTCGCTTTATGATAAAACTGAGCGTCTATCCGGTCTTGCTGAGTTCCTTTCGCCTCTTGTCGGCGCCGAGGTAGCTATTTCAAAAAGGGCTGCCAAACTATGTAAATCCGATCTAGTCACCGAAATGGTTGGTGAATTTGCTAGCCTGCAAGGGGTCATGGGGCGATATTATGCTATTAACGACAAGGAGCATCCCGAAGTAGCTGAGGCTTTATTAGAGCATTACATGCCTAGATATTCTGGCGATTTAATTCCACAGACAGCTACAGGAACTACCATAGCCCTTGCTGATCGGCTAGACACGCTTATCGGTATCTTTGCTATTGGCCAATCCCCCTCTGGATCCCGGGACCCATTCGCACTTCGTAGGGCAAGCCTGGGCTTATTGAGAATAATAGTCGAAGGGCAGCTAGATCTAAATCTTTATGATGTGCTGCACTTTGCGGCTCTACAGCATGACTGCTTAGCATCCGACCTGGACGCGGCCGAAGATACTTGTCAGCAAGTGCTTACTTACATTTTAGACCGCTTTACAGCTATATATGAAGATAAAAAAATCCCTACCGAAGTTTACCAGTCTGTTGCTTCTAGAAAGCTTAAAAGCCCTTTTGATATTGATCAACGTGTACACGCTGTACATAAATTCACAGCTCTCCCAGAGGCTGCTTCGCTTGCCGCCGCCAATAAGCGGGTTTCAAATATTTTAGCTAAGCAGGCTGATACTGTTCTACCTAAACATGTAAATGTCTCTCTCTTAGCTGAGCCTGCCGAGGTCGCATTAGCGAAACTATTACAAGAGCTTGAGAGTAAAATTTATCCCCTTCTAAAAGAAAAGTGTTACGAAGATGCGCTGAGGCTATTGTCGAACTTAAAGTGTCCTATAGATAATTTTTTTGATGATGTTATGGTAATGGTTGAAGATCACGATATACGAAATAATCGACTTGCCTTATTACGTCAACTTAGAAGCCTGTTTCTTGAAGTTGCTGATATTTCATTATTAGCCCCTTCAAAATAATAACTTAAAACTAACTATTGCATACCAGGGAGGCGATTCTGCCTTATGATCAAACTAATTATTCTTGATCGAGATGGCGTGATAAACAAGGACTCTAATGCTTATGTCAAGACCGCTGCGGAATGGGTGCCCATTAATGGCAGCATTGATGCGATTGTCAGACTGTCCCGTTCAGGATACAAAATCGCTATAGCTACAAACCAGTCTGGGATAGGACGAGGGTTGTTTAGTGCCGCCGCCCTAGATGCAATGCATGCTAAGTTAAGCAATTTGTTACTTCCTTACGGAGTGACTCTTGCTGGTATTTTTTACTGCCCTCACAAGCCTATAGATAAATGTCTTTGCAGAAAGCCAGCTGCTGGTCTTTTGGATGAAATCGCGGAGACGTTGGGCATAAATCTAGCTGGTGTTCCGCTTGTTGGAGATAGTCTTCGTGACCTAGAAGCCGGAATCGCTCACCGTTGCATGCCGATTTTAGTACGTACCGGCAAAGGAGCCGAAACTGAAAAAATATTACACGAACAACAGAACCCCCTTTTGCGGCATACAAAAATTTTTAAAGATTTAGCGCAGACAGCTGACTATCTTTGCGCCTTAAATGACACTGAATCCTGACTATGAAGAAACTGACTGCTTTTACACGATCACTGCTTTTTTACTCATTTTACCCGCTTATTCTAGTGATATTCGGCACATTTACCTGCACTATTGGTATTTTCATGCCGTATAAAGCAAGGCACAATGTTGTTACTTTCGCTAACGCCCTTATTGTTAGATGGCTAAGCCTTAGCTGCGGAATAACATTAAGGGTAGATGGCCTGGAGAACATACCAAGCACTCCCTGTGTTGTGCTCAGCAAACATCAGTCTGGCTGGGAAACCTTTTTCCTGCAGCGACTACTAAGACCGGTTAGTACCATTCTTAAAAAAGAGTTGTTTTGGATTCCTTTCTTCGGCTGGGCGCTCTATTTTATGCACCCAATCGCTATAAATAGAGGCAATCCAAGAGCGGCCCTAAAACAAATACTACAACAAGGTTTAGAGCGCCTAAAGACCGGAAAGAACGTCCTTATTTACCCTGAGGGAACACGACTTGCGCCGGGGAAGAAAGGCCGGTATGGCCAAAGTGGTGCTGCTTTAGCTATTGCTGCCAAGGTTCAAATTGTTCCTGTATCACACAACGCAGGATATTGCTGGCCAGCCCATGGCTTCATTAAGTGGCCTGGCCAAATACATGTCTCAATCGGAAAGCCTATTAGTACAGGCAGCAACACTGACAGCCGGCTTCTAACTAAACAGATAGAAAATATCATCGAAACCACACAAAAAACACTAACGTCCTAGAAGCCTAGAAAATAAACTACAACTACGTTGTTCAACAGGCCTAAAAATCCAGGTTTGTTACTGACAAAGCATTCTTCTCAATAAAATCTCGACGCGGCTCTACTAAATCGCCCATCAGAGTAGTAAACATTTGATCTGCGGCAATTGCATCCTCAACGGTGACCTTAAGCATTCTTCTTGCCTCTGGGTTCATTGTTGTGTCCCACAATTGAACTGGATTCATTTCTCCCAGCCCCTTGTAGCGCTGAATGTTATAGCCACGCTTGGACTCGCCCATTAGCCAATCTAATCCTTCACCAAAGCTTGCAATTGGTTTTTTTGTTTCACCGGACATTATATAAGCCCCTTCTTCCAGCAATCCTTGGAGCTTGACACCCAGAGAGACAATTGCTGCATACTCTTTTGAAGCAAAAAAATCATGGTCGAACAGGTGGTCTGAGGGTATGCCGTGTGCGGTGATAACTACCTTAAGAAGGTAGCCCTGATCTGCTGCTGGGTGAGCTGTTATGTTATATTGCTTGCTTCCAGATATTTTTTCTTTCTCGATCGAGCCTGAAAGTAACTTAGCCAAACTTTCCACCGTAGGTTTATTTTCTAATGCGGCTACATCTAGAGCAGGGAGAAGCACCAGTGATTTTAATATTTCTATTGGATAAACCCGCGACATTCCTTCTATGAGGCTCATAACACGACGATAGTCAGCCACCAATATCTCTAGAGATTTCCCGCTTATCCCTGGAGCATCAGCATTGACATGCAGACTCGATCCAGCGAGGGCCGACTGCGTTAAAAACTTAGTAAGCTCCTGGTCATCCTTAAGGTATTGTTCCTGTTTTCCCTTGCTAATCTTATAAAGGGGGGGCTGTGCTATATAAATGTGCCCCCGCTCTACCAGCTCGCGCATTTGTCTAAAGAAGAATGTTAAGAGCAGCGTGCGTATGTGGGACCCGTCAACATCGGCATCCGTCATTATTAAAATTGTATGGTAGCGAAGCTTGTCGGGGTTGAATTCTGCAGCACCTATACCGCAACCTAAAGCTGTTATGAGGGTTCCCACTTCGACACTTGAGAGCATTTTATCGAATCTAGCCTTTTCGACATTAAGTATCTTTCCCTTTAGGGGCAAAATAGCTTGTGTTCGACGATCTCTTCCTTGCTTTGCAGAGCCTCCCGCTGAGTCGCCCTCTACAAGATATATCTCTGACAGAGCGGGGTCTTTTTCTTGACAATCTGCAAGCTTTCCAGGAAGTCCGGCTATATCAAGAGCTCCTTTTCGGCGAGTCATATCCCTTGCTTTCCGAGCGGCCTCTCTCGCCCGCGCCGCTTCGACCATCTTGACGACTATACTTTTAGCTTCTTGTGGGTTTTCTAACAAATAATCAGTGAAGTGCGCTCCCATTTCTTGCTCAACTGCGGCTTTAACCTCTGAACTAACTAATTTTTCTTTGGTTTGTGAAGAGAACTTGGGGTCTGGTACTTTTACTGAAACGATTCCAGTTAACCCCTCCCTAGCATCGTCTCCTGAAGTGCTAACCTTGTTTGTTTTTCCAATGCCTTCTTTTTCAATATAAGTATTAAGGCTTCTTGTGAGTGCTGACCTAAAGCCCGCTAAGTGTGTACCGCCGTCTCTCTGGGGTATATTGTTGGTATAGCAAAGAATGTTTTCTTGGTAGGTGTCATTCCACTGAAGCGCCACCTCCACTCCAACTCCATCATCGCGGAATATAGAAAAATGCATGATTTTGTTGATGGTCGTTTTGTTGGTATTGAGATACTCCACAAAAGCCCTTAAACCTCCCTCATATTGAAAAATATCCTCTTTGTCAGTTCTCTCGTCTTTTAGGACGATTCGAACACCGGAGTTAAGAAATGAGAGCTCACGAAGCCTTTTTACTAATATTTCATAATGAAATTCAATATTGGTAAACGTTTCCGTAGAAGGGACAAAGTGAATAGCAGTTCCTGTTTCGCTAGTATCACCAATGACGGCTAGTGGAGCCTGAGGAATTCCATGCTTATACTGTTGCTCATGTATTTTTCCACCACGCTTGATGGTTAGCTTGACGTCTCGTGACAAGGCGTTTACTACAGAAACACCCACCCCATGGAGTCCGCCAGAAATTTTATAGCTATCTTCATCAAATTTTCCGCCGGCATGGAGAACTGTCATAATCACTTCCGCCCCTGATACGCCCTCATCGTGAAGCTCAGTGGGTATTCCTCGCCCGTTATCAGAAACAGTTATAGACTCGTCTTGATGGATTAAAACTATAATTTCTGAACAATGACCTTCGAGGGCTTCGTCTATAGAATTATCAACTATCTCAAACACCATATGATGAAGCCCAGTTCCATCATCAGTATCTCCGATATACATACCAGGACGCTTTCTAACAGCATCGAGACCTTTGAGAACTTTAATACTGCCCGAATCATAGACTTGATCTTCGCTCATACTGGTATCCTAAATTGAAAAATATAGTACTAAAATTATTCCTGAATAATACGTCCATGCTCCACGTGAAACATGCTTATATTCTTATCTCCGACTGGCCAAGAATCCACTAGATCTTTTTTGATTACTCCAGTAACAAAGGTTTGCGCTCCCAAGCTTAGCAGTAAATCGCCAACCTTTTGCCTATGAAAAAGGTCCAGCTCAGAAGGCAGATCGTCTAGCAAATAGAGGCATTGTTGGCCTGTAATTTTGTGGTATAGGTAGCCTTGTGCTACTTGCATTGCCGTAACGATAATTTTTATTTGCCCTCGTGACAAAACTTCACTTGCAGTACGGTCATTATAACTTACTCTCAAGTCTGATCTTTGGGGGCCATGAGAGGTAGCTTTGGTATGAAGGTCTCTTTGTTGGTCCGAAAGTAAAATATCTGATAGCTTCTTTGAGGTATCCCAACCAGAGTAATATTTAAAATTAAAACCTTCAAGCTCAGTAGTTTCTCTTATAACCCATTGTATTGTATCAACTAATTTATCTAAATATTCCCTCCTGAGAAGGTCTATTTGTTCGCTTAGCCCAACAAACTCTATATCCCAAACTTTTAGTGATTCAGCATCTATTCTATCACACCGTAGTAACGAATTCCGCTGCTTCAATACACGCCTAAAATCTTTTAGCAGACCTCTATACGCATGTTCCACGTGAAACACACCCCAATCTATATACTGTCTCCTGTGTTGAGGGCCTGAATCAAGCAGCCGAAATGTATCAGAGTTAAGGACTATAAGCGGCATGGTGTCTGCAAGTAATGCTGCGCTAGCAATGTTTTGGCCGTCTATCTTAAACTCAAACTCTTTTGCTCGAGAGCGCGTCACTCCAAGGGATAAAGTTGAATTTTTAGTTTTCACCAGGCCATGCACAGTGCAAGTTTGTTCTTTTTCATTAATTATTGGGTCTAGCGTTCTAGATCGAAAGGACCTACCTCGACCCAAAACATGAATGGCCTCTAGCAAGCTAGTCTTACCGCTTCCATTTACGCCATAGAAAAAATTAGAGGTCGGTGACAAGTGTATTTCGTTATGAGAAAGATTTCGTAGGCCATGAATACCAAGCTTTTTTAAAAACATAAAAGAAAATCTTTTTTATAGGGGTGGTTATAGGCGCATTGGCATAACAACATACACAGCATCTTGTTGTTCTGGATCTTCAATTAAAACACTGCTATTTGCATCTGAAAAAGTGAAGCACACGTCTTTTCCAGATAAAATATTCAGAATATCAATTATATAACTAACATTAAAACCGAGCTCCAGCTCTGTAGAGTCGTATTTAACAGTGACCTCTTCTCGAGCCTCCTCCTGTTCTGGATTACTTGCTACGAGGGTCAAAAGATCTTGAGCGAGAATAAGCTTAACGCTCCGATACTTTTCGTTAGAGAGGATAGCGGCACGACTAAATCCGCTTCGGAGGTCTTCGCGCAACCCAACCAGCTGCTTGTCGCCGCCTTTAGGGACTACACGATCGTAGTCTGGATAGGCGCCGTCAACCAGCTTTGAGGTGAATCGAAAATCTTCTGCGACGACTTGTATATGATTATCGCTTAAAGCGACAGTTACCTGTCCTTCATCCAATAGAAGACGGGAAAGCTCCATAACTGCTTTCCGAGGTATGATTGCTTGTATTTTATCACTGCTAAATTCAATTTTTTCAGAGTCCATCATAGCCAAACGATGGCCGTCTGTTGCAACGGCTCTGAGCCGACCATCACTGACCTCCAGCAACATACCGTTTAGATAATAACGCACGTCCTGTTGAGCCATTGCGAAGGATGTGCGATCAATCAACCGCTTAAGCTCCGTATGCTTTATAGCAAACGTTTCTCCTGTAGCGCCGTCATCTACACTTGGGAATTCATTTGCTGGAAGTGACGATAAAGTGAAGTGGCTACGGCCGCTGATAATCTGAACACGGCCATCTTTTTCAGTAAGTGTAAGATCGGTAGCTTCGGGTAAAGACTTACATATATCCATTAGCTTTCGGGCTGGAACTGTGATTTCACCATCTTCTGCAGTCGCACTTAAGTTAATATGTCCAACAATCTCTACTTCGAGGTCTGTTCCAGTAAGAGACAGGCGGCTGTCTTTAAGTATGATCAACACATTTGACAATATAGGTAGCGTTTGACGTCTTTCTACGACACCAACAACTAACTGAAGAGGTTTTAAGAAGTTTTCACGAGATATTTTGAATTTCATTAACATCACTTCCAGTTTTGATTGGTAAAGGTTTCCCGATAAGCAGATCGGGTAACTTGGTCATCACGTAGTTAATGCGCGAAGCAAGTGCTTCATGTCATCTTGCATGTCTCTGCTCTCTTCTTCTAGCTCTTTGATCTTTCTGCATGCATGCAGGACAGTTGTATGGTCTCTACCTCCAAAAGCCTCCCCTATTTCTGGTAAGCTATGGTTCGTAAGCGTCTTAGCAAGCGCCATTGCGACCTGCCTGGGTCGAGCGATAGACCTACTGCGTCTTTTAGATAAAAGTTCGGACATTTTTAGCTTGTAGTAGTCTGAGACCACCCTTTGAATGTTATCGATAGTGACCAGTCTGTCTTGTATCGCCAGCAGGTCTTTCAGGGATTCACGTATCAAATCAACATTAATTGGGCTACCAGTAAAGTGAGCGCTCGCTATTACTCTTTTAAGTGCCCCCTCCAGCTCTCTAACATTGGAACGTATTCTTTGCGCAATAAAAAAAGCTGCATCCGTAGGCAAATTTACTCTTGCTTGAGCAGCTTTTTTTATCAGTATAGCTGCTCTAGTTTCAAGCTCTGGTGGCTCGACAGCAACTGTTAATCCCCAACCAAACCGAGACTTAAGGCGCTCCTCTAAGCCATCAATTTCTTTTGGATAACGATCGCAAGTTAATATCATTTGTTTGCCGCCTTCCAATAACGCATTAAACGTATGGAAAAACTCTTCTTGGGACCGCTCTTTACCTGCAAAAAACTGCATATCGTCAATCAAAAGCGCATCAACGGACCGATAGAATCGTTTAAAATCGTTTATGGCATTGAGCTGCAAAGCCTTTACCATGTCTGCGACAAAACGCTCTGAGTGCAGATAAATAATTTTAGCATTTGGTTTGTGCCTTCGAAGTTCGTTGCCGACTGCGTGCATCAAGTGTGTTTTGCCAAGACCAACAGCACCATAAATGAACAAGGGGTTGTATGATCCGCCAGGATTTTCAGCGATTTGGCGAGAAGCAGCCAAGGCAAGTTGGTTAGATTTCCCTTCAACGAACGAATCAAAGGTAAAAGTAGAATTGAGATAACTCTTATGCTTCAAGGAACCCTCAACACTTGCGGTGGGGCGATCAAATGGAACCTGTATAGATGTGGTTGCAGGGAGTGGCCTAGCCGTTAAGATGTGGGGCTGTTTTTCTTGCTCTTCAACAGAGGCAGTCTTTACGAAAGATTGACTCGTTGCTGTCGCTTCAACCATTACTCCACAACGAATACCGCTGATTTGTTGCACAATATCTGTGATGCGGTCTATAAACTTGTCCGCGACCCAGTCTCTTATAAACCGGTTGGGTGCTAACAAAAGAACGGCGCTATCAGCAGTAGGGGTGGCAGTAGAGCCTAGCTCTAAAGGCTTTATCCAAGTATTAAACTGCTGTGTAGGCATCTCTTCTTCGAGACGGCATAAACATTTATTCCACAAGACTTCAGCCAACTTTTAATACCTCATAAAACATAAATTATTACCCCTAACGGGCCCTAAAAACAATATGCTTATTAGGCGTATAGTCTAGCCAGAAAAAGTGGAGTTATCCACAACTTTCATCAAATAAAACCAACAATCCAAAACAAATAATACTCTTTAAAAACAATGGTATACAAAAATAGGCTCTGCTGTATTTATACACAGCAGTAGATTGGCAATAAGCCAGTAAACGTATTATAAACTGTGGATATCTTGTTGATAACATGCTGATTGGCTGGGGATTTCTTGTCTATATAAAAAAGGTGGGGCACAAAAATTGACAAAAAATTAATTGCTAAAAAAGACTATAAAATCACTTTCCCACACAAAAACTAGAAAAAATACGGCCTAATAAATCGTCACTCGTGAATGCTCCCGTTATGAGAGCCAAAGATTTTTGCGCTAAACGCAGATCTTCGGCTAACAATTCTCCTGCTCCTGCCCTGAGTAGCTGCAACTGACCAGACAGAAGATAGTCTTCAGCGCTTATTAATGCCTCTATATGTCGTCGCCTTGCAACAAAACTGCCCTCGTTAGTTCCGGCAAAACCCATACAACTAGTAAGATGGGTTGTGAGCCCTTCTATCCCCAAGCAATATTTAGCTGAAAGAGTGATCACCGGATAGCCGTCTTCGGATACACCGAGTGTCAACTGAGAAACGTCTGCCTTGTTTAATACAAAGCTGATATTCGTAGCATCTGGATATCGGTCAAAAAAATCTGGCCAATTTTCTTGCATATTTAATGAATAACTATCTGCGCTGTCTATTATAAATAGGACCCTATCAGCTCTATCAATTTCATCCCAAGCCCTTTTGATTCCCTCTTTTTCAACAAGATTTTTTGTTTCACGTAAGCCTGCTGTATCTATTATATGCAGAGGCATTCCATCAATGTGTATATGTTCTTTGAGAACATCTCGGGTTGTGCCTGCTATGGAGGTGACAATTGCGCTTTCTCTACCAGAAAGGGCATTCAGTAGACTTGATTTTCCCGCATTAGGTTTTCCTGCGATTACGACCGTCATGCCTTCAGAAATCAAAGCTCCTTGCTTAGCTTTGATTTTAATTTGTGATAATTCTGTAATTAGATTATTTAGATCATTTGATATTTTAGGGTCAGCGAGAAAATCAATTTCTTCTTCAGGAAAATCAATAGCTGCTTCTACATAAATACGCAATGTAGTTAAAGATTCTACCAGAATACTTATGTGTTTGGAAAACTCTCCCTGCAAGGAGCGCAGAGCGCATTTAGCTGCCTGCTCTGAAGATGCATTAATCAGGTCAGCTATGGCCTCTGCCTGTGTTAGATCTATTTTATCATTTAAAAAGGCTCGTTCTGAGAACTCTCCAGCTCGAGCCAAGCGGGCCCCAAGTTCAAGACTACGACGTAACAGGACGTCCATCACCGCAGGGCCCCCATGGCCATGAAGCTCCAGAACAGACTCACCAGTAAAGGAGTGTGGAGAGGGGAAAAAAATTGCAATTCCTTGATCAATTGCCTCGCCGTTAGCATCCAAAAAATTAGCGAATGTTGCTTTTCTCGGTTGAGGGTATTTAGATAAAAACTGTTTCAAGAACCCGCTAATGTCATGACCAGAGATACGCAGAATAGCAACCCCTCCCCTGCCTGCGGGGGTTGCTATTGCTGCAATTATGTCGTGATCAGAAGATAGATACATTTTTTAATGTCCAGATGGACTCCTGAGCCAATTATAAATTTTCCAGAGACCTGAAAAGGCCTAATTTTTAGACCCAGCGGCCTCTACTCTCCGTGTGATCACCCACTGCTGAAGGATCGATAACCCATTATTTACAGTCCAATAAAGTACAAGTCCTGCCGGGAAAAACATAAAGAAAAAAGTAAAGGCTATAGGCATTATTTGCATAACTTTAGCTTGTATAGGGTCTGGTGGAGTGGGGTTTAACTTTTGCTGAACAAACATACTTACACCCATGATTAAGGGCAGAACAAAAAAGGGATCTTTTACTGAAAGGTCAGTTATCCAAAAAACCCAGGGCGCATGTCTAAGTTCAACGCTTTCGAGCAAAACCCAATATAGTGCTATAAAAACTGGCATTTGAACCAAAATTGGGAGACAGCCACCCATTGGGTTTACTTTTTCTCGTTTATAAAGACTCATTGTTTCTTGTGACATTTTTTGACGATCGTCACCGTATAGCTCTTTTAAGCGAAGCATCTCTGGCTGAAGCTTGCGCATATTGGCCATCGATGTATAGCTTTTGGCTGACAATTGAAAAAATGCCGCCTTAATAAAGACCGTTAATAGGATGATGGACCAACCCCAGTTTCCTAGAATTTGATGAAGCTGATAAAGCACCCAAAACAAGGGTTTAGCAATCATCCACAGCCAGCCATAATCTATTGTCAGACCAAGGTACGGGGACAATTCTTCTAGTCGATACTGGTCTTTTGGGCCAGCATAAAAACCCGCAACAAGTTTACCGTTTTCACCTGGCTTCACTGTGACCTCTGAAGAGGTGAAGCCTAATATGTATGCGTCCTGATTACCCAGTTTTCGTATATTAAAGTTATTTTTTGTATTTTGGTCCGGGACCCAAGCACTAACAAAGTAATGCTGAACCATAGCGACCCAGCCGCCAACCAAGCTATCCTTAAAAGGCTGATTCTCAATTTCCCCAAAATCTAACTTGAGATAATTTTTTTCGTTGCTTGTTAGGGCAGCCCCTAGAAATGGCTGCATTCCCATAGCGGTTACAACTGTAGGATTATGGCTATCCCGCTTTATTTGGCCATAAAGATTGGCTGCCCAGAGGGCGTTACTTTGATTTGATATATTGTATTCAAGTTCAATGAGATAATCTTTACGGTTAAAGGTATATTGCTTGATAATTTCTATATCTTTGTCGTTTATTACTAAATCAACCTGCAAAACATCATCACTGTCAGATAGTTTATAGTTGTCCGTTTTTGTTCTAAAAACCGGTCTACCTTCTATAGTGTCTGTGCCATTCACTCCAATTAAACCACTTTGTGCTGTGTAGGTTGTTGTCGCTGTTTGGTTTAATAGAATAAAGGGAGTATTTTTATCAGAGATATCAGCTAGGTGTTCAAGAAGCTCAACCCTGACAATATCTCCTCCGTGGGTGTCAATATGCACCTTTAATACGTCTGTAGTGACTGTAATCAAGCGGTTGTCGCTCTGCACATCTTCAAAGGTTGTTGTTTTGTTCGCCTCCTCAGATATGTAAGGAACCTCTCCCGATATTGGGTTTGTTGTATTACTGGGTTTTGTAGGCAGGTATGGAGACGGGGTCTCGGAGACCACAAGCTTATTAATAGCTGCTGTGTTTACTGTTGGGTTGTGTGTGATTTGAAAATTATCCCACTCCAAAAAGAGCATATACAACACCACCAACATAGCACCAATGAGAAACGAACGCTGCCAATCCATATTATTTCTTCCGTTTTTTTATGTGTATACAAGGAACAGGGTCGTATCCCCCAGCATGAAAAGGATGGCATTTTATGAGCCGACCAAACATTAAGTAGGTCCCCCTAAAAACGCCGTATGTTGCAATAGCTTCTTCTGCATAACAGGAGCAACTCGGACTGAACCTACAGTTGTTTGCCAACCACGGGCTTAGCAAGAACCGATAGCATTTAATCGGAAATATATACAGTCTTTGAATTATAGTTATAGTCATGATGAAGCACACAACTTCGTTTGAAGTTTCTTCCAGCCAATGAAAAGAATATCGCTTTGATCTTTGGATGATAATTTATCCATACCCCTACGAACAAGAAATATTATATCCAAGGAAACCAGATTGTGTTGTTTTAGGCGAAATGAGGCCCTTGCGACTCGCTTTATTCTGTTTCTATCGACAGAAAAACGAATATTTTTTTTAGCTACCACCATTCCTAACCTTGGATACGACAGCTGATTAGGGCGAGCCAACAATAAAAAGTTAGGGTGGGATATTTTATAACGAGTGTCGGCAAAAACAGCCTGGAAAGCTGCTGCTGTTAGTAATCTTTTTTCTTTACTAAAGGTGACTTGAGGCATATTAATTCGGGGCCCACTTAACTCAATGAGCTTAAGTCCCTATGGTTAAGCCAATAGCGCCCATAAATGTTGCAGTTACGCTGAAAGACTCTTACGCCCTTTGGCACGGCGGCGATTAATTACAGCACGTCCACCTTTTGTGGCCATACGAGCACGAAACCCATGTGTGCGCTTACGTTTAATTATGCTGGGTTGAAATGTTCTTTTCATGACAAGCTTCCGTTAGTAAAACCAATACCTATAGGGGCGACGGATTCTAAAGAAAAATACGACACAGATCAATGTAAGATTGAATTATCTTTAATTATAAATATAGATTTTTAAATTTTATCAAGTGAAATACACGTAAAACCTCCAATACCTATCTATGTATAAGCTGTGAATTGTACGGGGGAAAACACTAAGGAAAAACAGTGCATAATTTTGTGTATAAGGTGGCTTTTATTAATCTTGTGTATAACCAGGTATATAGTCCACAGTTTTACGGCTGATAAATAGCGTAATAAACTCAGGATATTAAGAGGATTTAACATCACATAAACCTATGTTATTATTATAAATATTTGTCTTTTCCACAAAAAATTGACCTTATAACTATAACAACATATTTATATATCTATATAAATACGTACATATATTATATAGATATATAAATACAGCCCTGATACTTTTTAGAAACCATTCTGGTATTTGTTTTATACTGTGTTCTCTTTAGTAAAAACCTCATTACGTGTTGGTTATTTTATGCGTTACTCGGAAAATTTTGAAGTTATTGTTATAGGTGGCGGCCATGCAGGTACAGAGGCCTGCCTTGCTGCTGCTCGGATGGGCAGAAAAACACTTCTACTCACACATAATATAGAAACCTTAGGTCAAATGTCTTGTAATCCGGCAATTGGCGGTATAGGGAAAAGCCATCTCGTTAAAGAAATAGATGCTTTAGGTGGTGCTATGGCGCGCGCCACAGACGTGGGCGGCATTCAATTTCGTGTTTTAAATGAACGTAAAGGCCCCGCCGTAAGAGCTACCCGAGCACAAGCAGATAGGTTGCTGTATAAGGCGTCGATCAGAAAGACTCTAGAGAACCAGCCAAACCTTATGATTTTTCAGCAAGCAGTTAATGATTTAATTGTTGAGGGTGGTCGGGTCATTGGTGTTACCACCCAAATAGGTTTGAATTTTTTCGGGAAGACAGTTGTTTTGACAGCAGGAACCTTTTTGGGAGGAAAAATTCATATTGGTCTTGAGAACCATGCTGCCGGCCGCGCTGGGGACCCTCCGTCCATTGCTCTTGCGGATAGATTGCGAGAGCTCCCCCTAAGGGTTAATCGATTAAAAACGGGAACACCGCCCCGTATTGATGCACGATCTGTTAATTTTACTGAACTAGAACCACAATGGGGTGATACACCAGAGCCAGTTATGTCTTTTTTGGGTGACACCAAAGATCACCCAAAACAAGTGTGTTGTCATATAACACACACCAATCAAAAAACGCACTCGATCATTGCGGAGGGTATGGATAGATCACCTATGTATACTGGTGTTATAGAGGGTGTTGGTCCTCGATATTGTCCTTCGATTGAAGATAAAGTAGTGCGATTTTCCGATAAAGACTCACATCAAATTTTTATAGAACCAGAAGGGCTTACAACCCATGAACTTTACCCTAATGGTATTTCCACTAGCCTCCCTTTTGATGTTCAAATGAACCTAGTAAGGTCTATTAAGGGGTTTGAGGGAGCACACATAACAAGACCAGGCTACGCTATAGAATACGACTTTTTTAATCCACAAGATTTGAAATTTTCTCTGGAAACTAAGTGTATTGATGGTTTGTTTTTTGCCGGTCAGATAAATGGTACAACGGGATATGAGGAAGCTGCAGCACAGGGTTTGCTGGCGGGAACCAATGCGGCGCTTTTGGTTGCAGAAAAAGAAGCGTGGTGTCCTGGACGAGATACTGCTTATATGGGTGTATTAGTGGATGACCTAATCACAATGGGGACCATTGAACCATATAGAATGTTCACAAGTAGAGCTGAATATAGGCTTCTTTTAAGGCAAGACAACGCTGATCTTCGGTTGACCGAGATCGGGAGAAAACTCGGGTTAGTTGGAGAGGCTAGGTGGCGTGTTTTTTGTGAAAAAAAAGAAGCTGTTGATCGAGAGCAACAGCGACTGCGTAACAGTTGGGTTCAACCTAAAACCCCCCTTGCCCGGTCAATTAAGGACAAAACAGGCGTCAGTCTGACGCATGAATACAACCTGTTAGATTTATTGAAAAGACCGGAATTAACATATCCGGATCTTAGTGGGTTTGATGAATCTGTCGTTGTTCCTGTAGTGGTCGCCGAACAGGTTGAAATCCAAGCTAAATACTCTGGATATATAAACAGACAACAAGATGAAATTGATAAACTGCGTCGGCAAGAAAATACAAAAATCCCAACAGATTTTGACTTTGGTTTGATCCGTGGTTTGTCCAGTGAAGCAAGACAAAAACTGTCTGATTTAAAACCCGAAACATTAGCTCGTGCGTCTCGAATACCAGGAATAACACCGGCAGCCATTTCTACATTACTTGTTTATCTTAAGAAAAATTCAGTAAAAAAGATCGCATAAATTATGGATAACAAACTAGGGGGTTTTCTTGAATCAGGAATAGAGAAACTTGGATTATCGATAACACCTCAACAAACTCAGCAGTTGTTGGGATACTTGGAAATCTTAGAAAAGTGGAACAAGGCATATAATCTAACAGCGATCCTTGATCCCACAAAAATGCTCACCACTCATTTGCTTGACAGCCTTAGCGTTGCCCCCTTCATTAAGGGAAAAAGAATATTGGATGTTGGAACAGGAGCTGGATTACCCGGAATACCTTTAGCTATATTATACCCAAAACAACATTTCACCTTGCTGGACTCAAACGGCAAGAAGATAAGGTTTTTATTTCAAGTAAAAAATCATCTAGGGTTAGACAATATAACTGAAGTTCAGCAGCGCGCAGAAAACTACCTACCAAAACAACTTTTTGACTCAATAATTACCAGAGCTTTTTCAAGCCTGGCTGATATGACTAAAAAAACTACACACTTGCTTGTAGGAGAGGGACGGTTTTATGCAATGAAAGGACAACACCCAGACCAAGAGTTGAGTATGTTGTCAAAACATTATAAGGTCATCGCATCGCATGAGTTATTAGTGCCGGGCATGGACAGCAAACGCCACCTTGTCGAAATAGCGCTATCGCACCCACCCCTGAGGAAAATACTGTGACCACCATATTTACCGTCGCCAACCAAAAAGGTGGTGTGGGAAAAACAACCACCAGTATAAATCTTGTTGCCTCATTGGCCAGTTATGGAAAGCGAGTACTTTTAGTTGATATGGACCCACAGGGTAACGCGACAATGGGAAGCGGGATTGAAAAATCAATCCTAAACACCAGCGTGCTTGATGTTTTGGTTAGCGGCACAAACACTGATGATGCAATTCAAAGAAGCCTGTCGGGCAGTTATGACGTTCTTCCCGCAAATGGAGACCTTACGGCAGCAGAGGTCGAGCTACTGCAGTTGAAAAACAAAGAGAGCCGACTGCGTCACGCCCTTATACGTATAAAAGATGACTACGATTTCATCATCATTGATTGCCCGCCTTCCTTAAGCATGCTGACAATTAACAGCCTCGTGTCTTGCGATGGTGTTATTGTGCCAATGCAGTGCGAATATTTTGCCTTAGAAGGCCTTTCCGATTTAATTGGAACTATTAAAAAAATTAGCCAATACCTTAATCCAAAATTGAAACTAGAAGGTATTATCCGCACCATGTTTGACCCAAGGAGTAGTCTGACAAACGAAGTGACAGCTCAGTTGACAAACCATTTTGGTGACCTGGTGTATAAAGTTGCGATTCCTAGGAATGTGCGTTTAGCAGAAGCGCCGAGCCACGGGTTACCCGCACTTGTTTATGACAAAAACTCCAAAGGAGCAATTGCCTATCTCGGCTTAGCTGGGGAAATACTAAGACGCGGAAAAATAAAGACTAAATTATAACGCAGACATTACGGATTTAAATATGGGAAAGAGAAAAGGTTTGGGTCGCGGTCTTGATGCATTGTTAGCGGCGGGATACGAAGCTGACATGGGCGATGGGCCAGACAAAGCTAACCATCAGTTGCTACAAACACTACCTGTGGAATTTTTGAGTAGGGGGAAATATCAACCTCGTCGGGATATGCACCCTAAGGCCCTTGAAGAGCTAACCAGCTCAATACGCCTTCATGGCATTATGCAACCCGTAGTTGTTAGATCAATAGGATCAGATAGCTATGAAATAATTGCTGGAGAACGGCGCTGGCGTGCAGCACAACTAGCTGGACTCGATGCGATACCCGCCCTAATAAAAGATGTTTCGGACGATGCGGCTTTGGCCATGGCGCTAATTGAAAATATTCAACGGGAAGACCTCAACGCTATTGAAGAGGCTAGGGCCTTAAGTCGTTTGCAGCAAGAATTCGAGCTCACACAACAAGAGGTAGCCGAAGCGGTAAGTAAATCTCGGAGTACGGTAGCAAACCTTATGCGCCTAATGACGCTAGAAGAAGATGTGCAGAAACTTTTGGAGCATGGAGACCTAGAAATGGGACATGCTAGAGCTTTGTTGGGCCTAAAAGGACGAATTCAACTGGATGCTGCCAGGACAACAGTCATTAAAAATATGACAGTCCGACAGACAGAAGCCTATGTCAAACAGCTACTACAAGGAGAAAAAGATGGTCCAGTTATAAATCAAGCTGATATAGACATTGTAAGACTTGAAGACAAGCTGTCCGATCAGCTGGGCGCTGTGGTGACCATTAAGCACAACGAAAAAGGCAAGGGTCAATTAATTTTAAAATACAACAGCCTTGATGAGCTTGATGGGATTTTAAATCACATTAAATAATAAGGATTACGTACCAAAATAAATAAAACAAATAACCAGTATTAACTAGTTTACAGACAGCAGATGCAATTTTAACCTAAAGAAATGTTGAATCTGTTGCGCGTACTACCTATAATTGCCGCGCTTTTAAAATGAATGTGTTGTTGCTGAATAAAGCTGGTGATAAATGAAAACTAGCATAGAGGTACCGCCGGTAGCCGGCATAGCAAGGACCCAAGCGTTAATTTTGCTTGTCGTTGTTGTTGGGTTGGCACCGCTGAGTTTAGCCACCTCGTTTTCAGCGCTGATTGGAGGAATAATACAAATAGTGCCACAAGCCTATTTTTCATTATTGGCCTTTCGGTATGTCGGAGCAAAACAAGCTCCTAAAATATTGCGCGCTATGCAAAAAGGAGAAGCCGGAAAGCTTTTAATTACCGCCCTATTATTCGGGTTGTCGTTTAGCTTTCTTAGCCCACTGGATATACCGGTGTTATTTCTCACTTACTGCGCGATGATAATTATTCAGTGGTTTTGCGCTGCTAAAGCGCTCAAGCACACCAAAAATTAACCTAGTCGGTTTGAGAGAAAAGAATGGCAGGTGATACAGAGCTAACATCAACAGGCTATATAGAGCACCACCTTACTAATTTAACTTTTGGTCAAAAGGGTGAAGGTGTCTGGGGTTTTGCTAGCAATGGCCAGGAAGCCGCGGATATGGGTTTTATGGCAATTCATGTGGATAGTCTGGGTTGGTCTATCGGTTTGGCTATTATTTTCTCCCTCTTATTTCGAATAGCAGCAGTTCGTGCAACAAGTGGCGTTCCCACTGGCTTTCAGAATTTTATTGAGATGATGGTTGAATTCGTCGATGGAACTGTCAAAGACAGCTTCCATGGCCACAACCCTTGGATTGCACCAATAGCCCTGACCATTTTTGTTTGGGTGTTTTTCATGAACTTAATGGATCTCATTCCGGTTGATTTTATACCGCACTTGTTTTATATGAGCGGCGTCCCTTTTCAAAAAATAGTTCCTTCCACTGACCCGAATATTACTTTGGGTATGGCTTTGGCTGTTTTTGGAATGATTCTTTATTACAGCGTTAAAGTTAAGGGAATTCGCGGGTTTTTAGGCGAGCTTACATTACAGCCTTTCGCGGCCAAAAATAAAGTTGTACAGGCAATATTTATACCGATCAACCTCGCTCTTGAGTTAGTCGGCTTGCTAGCAAAGCCGTTCTCACTTGGATTAAGATTGTTTGGTAACATGTACGCCGGTGAAATGATATTTATTCTAATTGCCATTATGTATATGAGTGGCAGTTTACTCTTAGGCGCTTTCGGTGGAACCTTGCAGCTAGGTTGGGCAATTTTCCATATTTTAATTATTACCTTGCAAGCGTTTATTTTTATGGTGTTGACCGTTGTGTACCTAGGTATGGCACACGAGAATCACTAATTTATTAACAATTTACTTTAGTTATCAGGAGAAAGAGAAATGGGACTTATCATGATCGCAGCTGCAGTTATGGTTGGATTTGGCGCACTAGGTGCTGCCGTAGGTATGGGATTATTGGGCGGCAAGTTGCTTGAAGGAACGGCGCGTCAGCCAGAACTTGGTCCAATGCTACAAGGAAAAATGTTCTTGTTGGCTGGATTGATTGATGCGATTCCAATGATCGGTGTTGGTATCGGCATGTATCTTATTTTTGCTGTTGCACCAGGTGTTGGCGCTTAATTTTGATACTCTTAATAGATAACTTAAAGAACGGAGTGTTGGTGTGAATATTAACCTGACCTTGATCGGACAGATGGTTTCTTTCTTGTTCTTTATTTGGTTCTGTAAGACGTTTGTCTGGACCGCTATTATTGGTTCGATGGAAGAAAGACAGAAAAAGATAGCTGATGGCTTAGATGCGGCAGACAAAGCCTCACGTGATCTTGAGCTAGCGCAAGAAAAAGTTTCAGAAAAACTTGATGATGCCAAAAAAGAGGCCTCGACAATTATAGAGCTTGCTAACAAGCGCGCCAGTCAAATTGTTGATGAAGCCAAAGAGCAGGCAAAAATAGAGGCTGAACGCGTGAAAACAGGTGCTAAGGCAGAAATTGATTTGGAAATCAACAGAGCCAAAGAAGAGCTGCGTAGCAAGATCGCGGTTCTGGCTATAGCTGGCGCAGAAAAAATCCTAAAAGCAAACATTGATGAAAAGGCAAATAATGCTCTAGTCAGTGATTTAGCAGCACAGCTTTAGGCGAGGTGTAATATGGCAGAACTGAGCACATTGGCTCGACCCTATGCAAAAGCAGCGTTTGAGTACGCTGTCGTTGCTAATAATCTGCAGGGCTGGTCGAACAGTCTTAAGACAGCTGCTGCAGTTTCTCAGGAGGACAAAGTGTTAAGATTGCTCAGCTCTCCTAGTTACACGTCAGCAGAGCAAGCAAAGCAAGCCATAGAGATTTGTGGTGAAGCGATTAACGAAAAGGTAGGTGGCTTTTTATTAGTCTTGGCGGAAAACAAGCGCTTAAGGTTATTGCCACAAATTTCAAAACAGTTCGAATTACTTAAAGCGAACAGAGAGAAAACCATAGACGTAAGTGTGGTTTCTGCCGTTCAACTTAGTGATGAACAGAAAAACAAGCTGGCAAGTGCACTCAGCGCAAAGCTAGAACGAGAAGTCAATATGGAGGCATCAGTTGATGCTAGCCTTATTGGTGGAGCAGTTGTTCGAGCAGGAGATACCGTCATTGACGGCTCCGTTTGTGGCAGATTGAATAAACTTGCTCAAGCATTACATTCCTAGTATCGAGGAACCGAACAGATGCAGCAATTGAATCCATCCGAAATCAGCGAAATCATCAAGCAGCGTATTGATAGTCTTGAGGTATCTTCTGAAGCACGTAACGAAGGCACTATTGTATCCGTGTCAGACGGCATTATTCGTATTCATGGTCTAGCCGACGTGATGTACGGAGAAATGATCGAATTTGACGGCGGAATATATGGTATGGCTCTTAACTTAGAGCGCGACTCTGTAGGCGCAATCATACTTGGCGATTACCAATCTTTAGCTGAAGGACAAAAGGCTAGATGTACGGGCCGTATACTTGAAGTCCCAGTGGGGCCAGAGTTAGAAGGGCGTGTGGTAGACGCACTAGGTAATCCAATTGACGGAAAGGGCCCAATAAAAGCAAAACTCACAGATGCGCTTGAAAAGGTTGCTCCGGGCGTTATTGCTAGGCAGTCAGTTGATCAGCCAGTGCAAATTGGCCTGAAGGCAATTGACGCCATGGTGCCCATCGGTCGCGGGCAACGAGAATTAATTATTGGAGATCGCCAGATCGGAAAAACAGCAATTGCTGTTGACGCTATAATCAACCAGAAAGATTCTGGGATTAAATGCGTCTATGTAGCGATCGGGCAAAAAGCATCCTCAATCGCTGCTGTTGTGAGAAAGCTCGAAGAGCATGGAGCAATGGACCATACGATTGTTGTTGCTGCAACAGCTTCTGACCCTGCTGCTATGCAGTTCCTCGCGCCTTTCGGCGGCTGCACCATGGGAGAGTATTATCGCGATAGAGGGCAAGACGCACTAATTATCTATGACGATCTAACCAAGCAGGCCTGGGCTTATCGTCAGATCTCTTTGTTACTAAGAAGACCGCCTGGTCGAGAAGCTTATCCTGGAGACGTGTTTTATTTGCACTCTCGGTTGCTCGAAAGGGCTGCTCGCGTAAACGCGAATTATGTTGAAAACTTCACTAATGGCGAGGTCAAAGGGAAGACTGGATCCTTGACTGCGTTGCCCGTTATTGAAACACAAGCAGGTGACGTCTCCGCGTTTGTGCCAACTAACGTTATATCTATCACAGACGGCCAAATCTTTCTTGAAGCTTCAATGTTCAACGCTGGAGTACGCCCAGCAATGAACGCAGGTGTTTCAGTATCTCGTGTAGGTGGCGCCGCACAGACGAAAATCATAAAAAAACTATCTGGTGGAATTCGTACTGCTTTAGCGCAATACAGAGAACTAGCAGCATTCTCACAGTTTGCATCAGACCTTGACGACGCTACAAAGGCACAGTTAGACCATGGAGAGAGGGTCACTGAACTTATGAAGCAAAAACAGTACGCACCTCAAAGTGTTGCAGAAATGGCGTTGATGATTTATGCAGCTGACAACAAGTATCTCGCAGAGGTGCCTGTTAATAAAATCGGTGATTTTGAGTCTGCCTTGCTATCTTATGTTAAAGCAGAGCATAGTGATCTGATAGAGCAGATCAACAAAACAGGTGACTGGAATGATGACATTAAAGCCAGTTTTGATGCAGCATTGAAGAAATTTTCTAGCACACAAACTTGGTAATTCCGATTAAAGCAAGTAGATCCTTGTTTTAATATAAAGGCATAGAATATGGCTGTTGGTAAGGAAGTTAAAACCAAAATTTCTAGCATTAAAAGCACTCAGAAGATTACGAGTGCTATGGAGATGGTGGCTGCAAGTAAGATGCGTCGAGCTCAAGAACGGCGAGTTGTTGGTAAGCCGTATGCAGTCCGTATTCGTTCCGTGGTTGGCCAAATCGCTCGAGCAGTGAGCGAGTATAAGCATGTGTATATGGATCAACGCGAAGTGAAGCGTGTTGGCTACATAATCATTTCTACAGATCGAGGCTTGTGCGGCGGTCTAAACACAAACTTGTTTAAGCAAGCAATGAAGTCGATGAAGGAATGGTCAGATAAAGACGTCTCTAACGACCTTTGTGTAGTTGGCAATAAAGCGGCAGGTTTTTTTGGCAGCTTCGGGGGTAATATTGTTGCGACAATGAAAGACCTTGGTGACGCGCCTGCACCCAGCGATTTAATTGGTGGCGTCAAAGTTATGTTAGACGCCTATGAAGAGGGAAAAATCGATCAGCTTCTATTGGTCTCTAACGAATTTGTTAATACCATGACGCAAACACCGATGGTTGAGCAGCTGCTGCCGCTCAAACCAGTAGAAGATGAAAAATTAACCCATCACTGGGATTATTTGTACGAGCCTGACGCCAAAGAGTTGTTAGATGAATTATTAGTTCGATATATTGAATCGCAGGTTTACCAAGCCGTTGTGGAAAACAAGGCCTGTGAGCAAGCGGCACGCATGATAGCTATGAAAAGTGCCACTGATAACGCAGGAGATTTAGTGAAAGAATTGCAATTACTTTATAACAAAGCACGTCAGGCAGCGATAACTCAAGAATTATCAGAAATTGTGAGTGGCGCAGCAGCAGTTTAACCAAAGATTAACAGGCTTTAGTTTAAGAGGAACCGGAAATGAGTAGTGGACGTATTGTTCAGATTATTGGTGCAGTTATTGATGTAGAATTTTCTCGCGACCAAATACCAAATGTGTATGACGCATTAGTGGTTGATGGTAAAGGCTTGACCCTTGAGGTCCAACAGCAACTAGGCGACGGAATAGTTCGTACTATTGCTATGGGCTCTTCAGAGGGGATCAGTCGGGGTCTCAACGTTAAGAATTCGGGCGCCCCAATTTCTGTTCCAGTAGGGATAGAAACCTTGGGTCGAATTATGGATGTTCTTGGTAATCCAATCGACGAACGCGGCCCTATCGGTGAAAAAGAAAAAGCTGCCATCCATAGAAAGCCTCCCGCTTACGACGAACTAGCAGCCTCGAACGAGCTGCTAGAAACAGGCATTAAAGTTATTGACTTGGTTTGTCCGTTTGCTAAAGGCGGAAAGGTCGGTCTCTTTGGTGGTGCGGGGGTGGGTAAAACTGTAAACATGATGGAGTTAATTAACAATATAGCAACAGAACATTCTGGGCTGTCTGTTTTTGCAGGTGTTGGAGAGAGAACACGAGAAGGTAATGATTTTTATTTTGAAATGCAGGAATCTAATGTAGTTAATATTGAGACTCCAAGCAAATCAAAAGTAGCTATGGTTTATGGTCAGATGAATGAGCCCCCCGGCAACAGGCTAAGAGTTGCACTAACAGGGCTGACTATGGCGGAAAAATTTCGTGATGAAGGCAAGGATGTGTTGCTTTTTGTCGACAATATATATCGATATACGCTGGCGGGAACAGAGGTTTCCGCACTGCTTGGACGGATGCCTTCGGCAGTAGGTTACCAGCCTACTCTTGCTGAAGAGATGGGAGTTCTCCAAGAGAGAATTACCTCCACTAAAACTGGATCGATAACCTCAGTTCAGGCAGTGTATGTGCCGGCAGATGACCTAACAGACCCTTCTCCAGCGACAACTTTTGCTCATTTGGATTCAACAGTAGTTCTAAGCCGTGATATTGCTTCAAAAGGAATTTATCCAGCAGTAGACCCCCTTGATTCAACATCTCGGCAACTCGATCCGCTTATAGTGGGGCAAGAGCACTACGAAATTACTCGAGGTGTTCAGTCGGTCTTGCAACGGTTCAAAGAACTAAAAGACATTATCGCTATTCTAGGAATGGACGAACTTTCTGAAGAAGACAAGCAGGTAGTTGCTCGGGCACGAAAAATAGAAAGATTCTTATCACAGCCGTTTCATGTAGCTGAAATATTCACTGGATCGCCAGGGAAATATGTTTCTTTGAAGCAGACTATTGCCGGCTTTAAGGGAATACTTGATGGAGACTATGACGACCTTCCAGAACAGGCATTTTACATGGTTGGGACTATTGAAGAAGCTGTAGAAAAAGCTAAAAACCTTAAATAAGCGGAATAAAGGCAACAGAATATGGTTACGACAGTTCACTGTGACATTGTAAGTGCCGAACAGTCTTTATTCTCAGGACCAGTTCAATTTGTAGTTGCTACTGGCTCTCAAGGTGAACTTGGTGTGAGCCCAGGCCATGCCCCTTTGCTAACTAACCTTAGACCCGGACCTGTGCGTATAACAAAGGAAGGCGGGGAAGAAGAGGTTTACTATCTTTCTGGAGGATTTTTAGAAATTCAGCCAAATATTATTTCAATACTTGCCGATAGCGCACTCCGCGCTGATGATATTGATGAGGCTGCAGCAACTGAAGCGAAAAATAAAGCTGAACAAGATATCTCTAATCAAGGGGGTGATTTTGATTATTCAAAAGCGGCCTCACAGCTCGCAGTAGCTTCCGCTCAACTTAGGACTATTGACCAGCTTCGTAAAAAACTAGGTACCAGCAAGTAAGTTCAAATAAAGAAATTAGGGTGGCTATTGCCACCCTTTTTTTTGGACTTCTATTTGCCTTGGATATACGATGATATAACCCGAGTCTAGCAATCGGAGGATGTTCCTGATTAAATACAGAAAAAACACGGAACATACACTGGAATGACAATAGACATTATAATTCTTGCAGCAGGAAAAGGTACGAGGATGAGATCTTCGCTACCTAAAGTGCTGCATCGCCTGGCAGGCAAGCCGCTACTCCAGCATGTTGTTGATATGACAGCTGATATTCCTAAATCCAACATAATTATTGTTACTGGCCACGGCTGTGATGATGTAAAGACAACAGTGCTGGGAGACTGCTTGCATTATGTGCATCAATCCGAACAACTGGGCACTGGTCATGCTGTCCAAGCAGCTATTCCAAGTCTCAGCGCCTCCGAAACTACGCTGATTCTTTATGGCGATGTACCGCTTATTTCTAAAGAAACCGTAATAGCCATTGTCGAAGCAGTCGAAAACAAGACGATGGCTTTGCTCTCTATAAATAAGCAAAACCCCGAGGGATATGGGCGGATATTGCGCGACGACCAAGGGGATGTTTCTGGAATTGTGGAACAAAAAGATGCATCACCCGAACAACTAAATATTAAAGAAGTAAATACCGGTGTATTGGCGCTTAAGACAAGCCACCTAAAACAATGGCTGCCGCAAATTAAAAATGATAACGCCCAAAACGAATATTACCTAACAGATTTAATAGCAATTGCGAAACGAAATGGAGTGAAGATAGCAATTAGACAACCTAGTTTTCCGGAAGAAGTAGAAGGTGTAAATACACGCTTGCAGCTAGGAAACCTAGAGCGAGTTTATCAACAAAAACAAGCGGAAAAGTTGATGCTTTCAGGAGTGACGATTGCAGACTTAAAAAGAATAGATGTTCGTGGTAGCCTAAGTGTCGGGATCGACAGCTTTATCGATATAAACGCAGTATTTGAAGGCTCTGTACAATTGGGAAAAGGTGTAAGTGTAGGCCCTAATTGCGTGATAGTTGACAGTGTTATTGGGGATTATGTGCAAATCAAAGCCAATAGTGTCATAGAGGGAAGTGAAATATATAATCATGCAGTGATTGGTCCATTCTCAAGACTTAGGCCCGGGACTAAACTTTGTGAAAGTGCAAAAATAGGGAATTTTGTTGAGATAAAGAACACTGAAGTTGGAGCTGATAGCAAAATAAGTCATTTGAGTTATGTTGGCGACTCTGAGCTCGGAATTGGTGTAAATGTTGGAGCAGGAACGATTACATGTAATTACGATGGCGCCAACAAACATAAGACAGTTATGGGTGATAATAGCTTTATTGGCTCCAATTCTTCGTTAATAGCACCCCTTGAGATTGGCAAAAATGCTACAATTGGCGCAGGATCGACCATAACGAAAAATGTCCCTGATGGTCAACTAGCTTTGGAGCGAGCAGAACAAAAAAGCCCACCTCATTGGGTTCGTCCAAAAAAGAACAAATAGTATCTGAAAAATTAAAACTCAGAAATTATTTAATTAATTATCGGGTAAACCTATGTGTGGAATTGTTGGCGCCGTGGCACAACGCAATGTTGTTGGCATCTTAATAGAAGGACTAAAGCGCCTAGAATATCGTGGGTATGATTCCGCAGGGCTGTCTTTCCTTGACGAAAAAGGTGAGTTACATACTTACAAAAATGAGGGCAAAGTAAAGAATCTAGTAAGTGCACTGAAAACTGTTCCTGCCGCTGGATTTTCAGGAATAGCACATACTAGGTGGGCCACCCATGGAGTTCCATCAGAAGTAAACGCTCACCCACACAAGTCTACCGAGGTTTCTGTTGTCCATAACGGAATTATCGAGAATCACACCGAACTGCGTCAGGAAATGCAGGAGCAAGGGTATATATTTGTTTCTAGCACAGACACTGAAGTAGTCGCTCATCTTATACATTATTACTTTTCCAGTTTACATTCACTTAAAGGAGCTGTACAAAAAACGATAACTCGTTTAAGGGGTGCTTATGCTCTAGGGGTGATGTGTTCGAATGAGCCGGGCCTACTAATAGGGGCCCGAAGTGGAAGCCCTTTAGTGTTGGGGCTTGGCATTGAAGAAAATTTTATTGCTTCAGACCAGATGGCTTTACGACAAGTTACAAATAGATTTATTTTTATGGAAGAGGGTGATGTAGTCGAGTTGAGGGATACTTCATACAGGCTTACAAGCGCGTCTGGAAGGATAATAAAAAGAGAAATAGTAACAATTTCTGATGCTGATGAAATCGCTAATAAAGGCAGCTATGAGCACTACATGCTGAAAGAGATATTTGAGCAACCCGAAATGCTAAAGGCAACATTGCAGGGAAGAATCAGCGATAAGCGTGTATTACCAGAAGCCTTTGGTATAGAGGCGCCTGCTATTTTTTCGAAAGTTGAATCGTTACATATAGTGGCTTGTGGCACCAGTTACCATGCGGGTCTGATTGCAAAATACTGGTTAGAGGAATGGACAGGTATACTTTGTCAGGTAGAAGTTGCCAGTGAATACCGCTATAGGACATCTGTTGTCCCTAAAAACACATTATTTGTGACTATTTCTCAATCAGGAGAAACCGCGGACACGTTAGCAGCCTTGCAGGCAGCAAAAAAGTCGGGATATCTGTCAAGTCTGACCGTCTGCAATGTAGCAAACAGCTCCTTAGTTCGCGAGTCTGATTTGGCGCTAATGACATATGCCGGGCCTGAAATTGGTGTAGCTTCGACAAAGGCTTTCACTACTCAACTAGCCGCCCTACAATTACTATGTATTAGCCTTGGCAAAAGTCACGGACTTGGTCATGAAAAAGAACACCAGCTGATAAAAGCCCTTCATCAGTTGCCGGAGCTTTGTCGAAAAACTTTAGATCTCAGCAACACAATAGAAGAGGCTTTTCAGTCATTTGCTGATAAGAACCACGCTTTATTTTTAGGGCGCGGAGTTCAGTTTCCGGTTGCTCTAGAGGGGGCCTTGAAACTAAAAGAAATTTCTTATGTTCATGCCGAAGCTTATCCTGCAGGCGAACTTAAGCATGGCCCGCTGGCATTAATAGATAATAAAATGCCAGTAATTGCAGTAGCACCAAATAATGCGTTGCTCGAAAAATTAAAATCGAACCTGCAAGAAGTAAAGGCACGAGGTGGGCAATTATTTGTTTTTGCAGACCGCGATTCTGGGTTTGAAAATGAGCAAGGTGTAACTGTTATCAATATTCCCCATGTACCTAAAAGCTTAGAGGCAATCATTTATACCTTGCCGCTCCAGCTGTTGTCCTATCATGTGGCGGTGCTTAAGGGAACTGATATAGATCAACCAAGAAATTTAGCTAAGTCGGTAACAGTAGAGTAGAACCAACTGATGAAATAACTTCCCCGAAGTAGTCTGATTACCTTTATTTTTCAGTCAAGGTTAGAACGCACAGGTTCGTAAATACACTACTAAATAAAAGTAATTCTCTAAAAGAAAGGGAAGACTTCACTCACTCAACCGTCACTGAATGGTTTGTATCTGTGAAATGACATAACACCATTATTACACCTTAGATTCTTTTTTTAGTTCTCGGTGTGACCATTCTAATTACAGATGATTTAGTATTTTTTCTACCTTCTATCACTTCATAATTTAGTGAGTGATTAGTCTGTCAGTCATTAATCTTCACTCCGTTTTTGTAGATCACGAATTGACCTTTTTTACACATCCGCAAAGTAGCATGTTCCTATTTAACATTCACGTTAAAACTTTACTGTCGATCGTTTGCGAATATCTTTCTCATCAAGCAGTAACGCAAGATCTCCGTAAAGATCACTCAACTTTCTAATAAACGGCATCCCATTTATATTAGTAGGTGGAGTTTGAGCGTTGATCTTATAATGCTCCATAACTTGATCATACGTATTCGTATTTTCATTTAATTGAAGTTCACTAACTGCCACATCAGGACAGTACATTGCCAAAAAACCCGCGCGCTGAAAAGTCCGTTCCGAACTACTCCACAGTCACTGACTGAGTTCAACAAGGAGGGGGTTTTGCCTTCATTTCAAAACCTCAAGAGTATTTACACAAAATTCTACGAATTCCTTTTAATGTTTTGAAGGTATAATAACGTAACGGAATTGCCCAGAGGATGTGACAAGCTAGTATTTTTTCAGTACCTGCTGCCCTCAACAACATTTTGTTATGGTATGCGAAGACGACATCTTCATAATGGGGGTCTTCTTTAAAATGCGCGTATGTTAAGAGTACATTTTTGAACATCGTGCCTAGTTTTTTATAGTTGTTATCGGGATGAATCCGATAATAGGCGAGCATATCGTTTAGTCCATCTGCAGTGAATCCAGCCTGAGTCAATTTTAGCTGAATATAAAGATCTTCAAGTTGAATTTCTGTGGAAAAGCCACCCACAGCCTTAAGAGACGAGGTGAGAAAAAATAAAGTAGGTGCTGGAAGTCCTATGCCTGTGTTTAAAAAAATATCATAAAAATTATTAACACTAGCAGGATGTGATTTTTGCCTGGAAAGCCCATTTCCAATCTCATCGATCTTTATGATATTGCCGCCACAAACTCCAGAGGAAGGATGATCTTCCATGTATTTTACTTGTTTTTCAATTCTATCCAAAAACATCACATCATCAGACCCAAACGGAACAAAGTATTTTCCCTTTGCTAGGAGCAAAGCTTTATTTAGAGTGCTAGAGAGCCCTAGATTCGCTTGAGGATAAAATGAAAAATTATACTTTTTTGACATAGCAGAAATTATTTCAACACTATCATCGACTGACCCATCGTCAAAAACTAATAGTTCAATATTTTTATAAGTTTGATTGAGTGCGCTAAGCAAGGTCTCTTCAATATAGGTTTGATGGTTATAGCAAGAAATTGCAATGGTAACTATTGGGGAGCTGCTCTGGATGGAATCATTTTTCATAGCGAGGTATTTATTCAAACGGATTGAAACTCATGCCGTATAAAAGTAACATAATATGGAAGGATTAAAAACTATTAGTGCTTAATTATTGTAGCATTATGGGGCTAAACTCTAGCGGGTCGACCAGGTCAACGGTGACTAGAAAATTTTTATATCAACATAACATATGAGCAGACCAGCATGTACAAGTATATTGTTGCCTTTTTGGGATATCAGTTATTGGGATTATTTGGGGCGCTGTTAGGCTATTTTATTGGTGGCAGCATTGATCGAGCTAGAAATTATGGCATAGGAGGAGTTAACCCTTTTGGGAATGCTCGACGACAGGCAGTTTTCCTAGAAACCACCTTTGTTATGATGGGAAAATTAGCTAAAGCTGATGGCCATATCTCTAAAGATGAAGTCAACCATATTGAAGCGTTCATTCAAAAAATTGGTATGACGGGGGGCCATCGACAAGTAGCAATTCAGCAGTTTAAGCGAGGCAGTGTTGCCAGCGATGCTGAGATAGAGAGTATATTAGTTGTGTTTCTGGACACATGCGGACAGACTTTGCATCTAAAACAAGCTCTGCTGATGTATCTAATAGTTATGGCTTTAGCAGATAACAATTTAGATTTAAATGAAGAACATTTGTTAGAAAAAATTGCTTTACGGTTAGGTTATAGTCAAGTTGAGTTTAAGCAGCTTCTTGAAATGACCCTCAACCAGGGTCGTTTTTCTGAAAACAGCCCGACTTCTGAGTCCAGCATAGCAGACGCACACAAAGCCCTAGGTGTAGACAAAACCTGTACTGACCAAGAACTTAAAAAAGCTTATCGCAAACTTATGAGCCAGCATCATCCAGATAAACTAATTGGCCAGGGGTTGCCTGAAGATATGATTAAAGTGGCGACAGAGAGATCTCAGGAAATTCAATCTGCGTTTGACTATCTTAAAGAGTGTCGTAGTAAAACGAATCATTAGATCCAGCTGCACTGCATTCGATTTTACTCCTATTCTCGCGTTAATTTTATTGACTTCGGGAGCATGCAATTAGATTATCGACCTGCTGTAATTATTGTCTAAAAAATTATTTTATTAGCCTTAAAACTTAACCCATCGGACAATTGTTCTGTTAAAATTTGCTGCTATGGATGTAACAACAATTCTTGGAACACTCAACTCTGCCCAGCGAGATGCCGTAAGCAGCACGGATAAACATTTACTGGTACTTGCTGGCGCAGGTAGCGGTAAAACTCGTGTGCTAGTACATCGAATTTCCTGGCTGGTACAGGTTGAAAATCTTTCGCCTCGCAGTATCTTGGCTGTAACCTTTACTAACAAAGCAGCAAAAGAAATGCGGACCCGCTTGGCAGACATGCTGGGCTCTTCTTCCTCGGGCATGTGGGTAGGCACCTTTCATGGCCTTGCTCATAAGTTGTTAAAAATGCATTGGCAAGACGCGGGCTTACCAGAGAATTTTCAGATATTAGATAGCGATGACCAGCTGAGGCTGGTGAAGCGTGTTTATCAGGCGCTTGGCATAGATGATAGCAAGTGGCCATATAGACAAGCTCAGGGGTTTATCAACAAACAAAAAGACGAGGGCTTGCGATCAAATAAACTTTCACCGGCTGAGGACCCTTACCAGCGCATTATGCTACAAATTTATGAGGCTTATGAAGAGGCATGCCTAAGATCAGGGATGGTAGATTTTGGTGAGCTACTTTTGCGGGCATACGAACTGTGGCTTAATAAACCTGAGTTATTGGCTCATTATCAAAAGCGCTTTGGTCAAATTTTGGTGGATGAATTTCAAGATACAAACGCAATTCAGTATGCTTGGCTTAGATTGTTGGCGGGAAAGACTGTTAGAATTACTGCGGTGGGCGATGACGACCAGTCTATTTATGGTTGGCGCGGAGCAAAAGTAGAAAATATTTTAAATTTCAATCGTGATTATCCTGAAACAGCTACAGTCAGGCTTGAGCAAAACTATCGTTCAACCAAAAACATATTATCTGCCGCTAACGCAGTCATCTCTCATAACGCTGATAGGCTAGGAAAAAGTCTTTGGACCGAAGAGGTTGAGGGTGACCCTATCTCTCTTTATGCATCTTTTAATGAGCATGATGAAGCTCGTTTCATTGCTGAATGCCTCAATGATTGGGTTACAAACGGAGGTATGCGCAGCGAAGCTGCTATTTTATATAGATCTAATGCACAATCTAGAGTGTTAGAGGAAGCGTTATTGCGCTCACAAATTCCATATAGAATTTATGGAGGTCAAAAGTTCTATGAACGACAGGAAATACGAAACGCACTGGCATATTTACGGCTAGTTATTAATCGTAATGATGATGCTGCGTTTGAGCGAGTAGTTAATACTCCTACACGAGGAATAGGAGATAAAACTGTTCAAATATTAAGACGACTTGCCCGCCATGAAGGCATACCTATGTGGAGTGCAGCCGAAAAATCAATAGCAGAAAAGGATCTGTCTGGTAGGGCTGCTGCGGCCGTCCAGTCTTTTATGAGCCTAGTAGACAAACTAGATAATGACAGTGCAAATGAACTTTTGCCAGAACAGGTCGACAATATAATTGCTGGATCAGGACTGATTGAGTTTTGTCGACAAGAAAAGGGTGACCGAGGTCAATCTAGGGTAGAGAACTTACAAGAGCTCGTGGTTGCTTGTCGTAGCTTTGAACCAGAAGATACAGACCAGTCGGCGCTACCTCAGTTCCTCGATCAGGCGGCACTAGATGCTGGCGATAGGCAAGCAGGTGAAGACGAAGACGCAGTTCAGCTTATGACACTACATTCGTCAAAAGGATTGGAGTTTCCCGTAGTGTTTTTAGCCGGGATGGAAGAAAATTTATTTCCCCACCGAATGTCCGTAGAGGACCCAGTTCGGCTGCAAGAAGAGCGTCGTCTTGCATATGTGGGAATTACTCGCGCTATGAAAAAGCTATACCTTACTTTTGCTGAATCACGTCAACAGTATGGGACAGAAAGCTATAATAGTGTTTCTCGTTTTGTGCGAGATATCCCTTCTGAGCATATAGAGGAAGTGAGGCTAGGAAGGCAGATAGCGCGACCTACCAGTTACGCAAAAAAAATACCAACTAAACTAAGCGATCAAGGAACAGAAACTGGTTTATCTCTAGGTCAGAGAGTAGCGCATAAAATTTTTGGCGAGGGGGTCATTTTAAGCTTCGAAGGAAACGGACCTAACGCTAGGATACAGGTAAATTTCTCTCAAGTGGGTAGCAAGTGGCTGGTTCAGTCGTATGCTAAGCTCACTCCTGTATAAAATTATGATTTTTACTAGAGGTTCATCCTTATGCCCATGATCAAACCCCCCCCTAAGTCGGCCTTAATTTTATTTTGCATATTTATATTAGCTGCCTGCAGCGGATCTGAAAAAAATAAAACACCCGATCAAGAGGGGCATCCAGCTTCAAAAAAAATTTATAACTGGAAGCTGGTAACTACTTGGCCAAAAAACCTTCCCGGACTCGGGCTAGCTGCTGAAAATTTTTCAGCTTTAGCAAAAAAAATGAGCGGAGGTCGTCTTCAGGTTAAGGTTTATGGTGCAGGTCAGCTAGTGCCAGCCTTAGAGGTTTTTGATGCTGTTTCTCAGGGGACTGTTGAAATGGGCCATGGCGCAGCATATTACTGGAAAGGAAAGACACAAACAGCCGCGTTGTTTACTACAGTGCCTTTCGGGCTTAATGCCCAAGAAATGAATAGCTGGCTACACTATGGAGGGGGTATGGACTTATGGCGGGAGCTATATGAGCCATTTAATCTTGTTCCCTTAGCAGCAGGAAACACTGGTGTACAAATGGCGGGGTGGTTTAATCGAGAAATTACAGGCCTAAAAGATCTGAAAGGTCTGAAAATGAGAATTCCCGGGATTGGCGGTGAAGTTATCAGCCAGCTTGGTGTTGAGACCGTCAATATACCTGGTGGTGAACTCTACACTGCAATGCAGACTGGTGTAATTGATGCTACTGAGTGGGTGGGTCCATACAACGATCTTGCGTTAGGCTTTCATCAGGTAGCCAAATACTATTATTACCCCGGTTGGCAGGAGCCAGGCCCCACGCTTGAGCTAATTATTAATAAGCAGGCATATGACTCTCTTCCTCAAGATTTGCAGTCAATTGTTGAGGGGGCTGCACGAGCAATAAATCAAGATATGCTAGACGAATATACAGCTCGAAATCAGGCGGCACTAGATGTGCTGGTGGATACGCATCACGTGCAGCTGAGAAAGCTTCCTGATGATGTGTTGTTAGAGTTGCACAGAATCACTCGAGAGGTGCTAAAAAAAATGGTGGCGGAGGACCCTAAATTTAATAAAGTTTATGAGTCTCAGCAAGCCTTTAAGCAGCAAATAAAAAAATACCACAAGATTTCTGAACAGGCCTATTATCGGGCGCGTGAACTGGAAAATAAAAAGCAGTGAATTATTTGTCTATTGTTTTGGGGTAAAAAATGAAATTTATTCTCAAGAGGATAGTAGCAGATTAGAAATAGAGCTAAGAAAATTAAGACTGCTTACTGCTTACTGCTTACTGCTTACTGCTTACTGCTTACTGCTTACTGCTTACTGCTTACTGCTTAAAAAGGTCAAACTAACTCGGTGCGGCAAATTGGGGCTGTTGCAATGTTTAGAATTATAAAGCTAGCAGTAAAGAAATTTTTTTATCCTTAAATAAGCTAATTGATTAGCTTATTGTAAAAAATCTAGTAGTTTATTTTCGCCAGAACATAGGGGTAAAGAGTACTAGTAATGCGAATACCTCAAGACGACCCAAGATCATCCCGAAACAAAGCACCCACTTTGCAAACACGTTAATATCCCCATAATGCTCTGAAACTGCGCCAAGACCAGGACCTAGGTTATTTAACGAAGCGGCCGCAGCTGACCAAGAGGTGGCGTAGTCTAGGCCAGAAGCCATCAACAGCAAAAGCATAAGATAAAACACCGCAAGATAAATACCGAAAAAAGCCCAAATACCGTCAGTAACGGAGCGAGGAACATTTTTGCTCTTAATCTTTACCTGAAAGACCCCATTTGGATGAATAAGCTTATGGATGTGACACATAACTTGCTTTGCAATTACCAGTATCCTTCCAACCTTGATACCACCCGCGGTGGATCCTGCGCAGGCACCAAAAAAAGAAAAGAACACTAAAAAAAATGGTAAAAAGCTTGGCCACGCACTAAGTTTATCGGTAACAAAACCAGTAGTTGTCATAATTGACACAAACTGAAATATGCCGTGGTATAAGCTTTCGCTTTGGTTGTATGTGCCACTCAAATAGAGGCATGCAGAAACTACTATAGAGCCACCTAAAAGGATCATTAAGTAAAGTCTGGCTTCTTGATTGTGGAGATAATGTAAGAGAGATTTTCTTATCCAAGCATAGTAATGTAAGCCAAAGCTCAGTCCGGATAAAACCATGAAAATAGTGCAAATAACTAGGATAGCTGGATTGCTATTGAAAAATCCCATACTCGCGTCATGTGTAGAAAAACCACCTATAGCGACAGTTGAAAAGCTATGTGAGAGGGCGTCAAAAAAATCCATACCAGCTATCCAGTAAGCTATAAGGCAAGATAGTGTTAAGCATATATAAATAATAAACAGTAATTTTGCAGTTTCTTGAATGCGAGGGGTAAGTTTGTTGTCGACAGTTGTTCCAGTTGAACCTGCACGGTATAGCTGTATGACACCAACACCAAGCATTGGCATAACTGCGATAGCTATTACTACTATACCTATGCCACCAAGCCACTGCAGTTGCTGGCGATAATAAAGAATAGATTTAGGGAGTACATCCAGCCCTGAAATGACGGTTGCACCAGTTGTAGTAAGTCCTGACATTGATTCAAATACAGCATCTGTAAAAGACAGATTAATGGCATCAGCTAAATAAAATGGTAGCGCTCCAACAATGCCTAGTTCTAGCCAAAACATTACAGTGATTAAAAATCCGTCACGAGTACGCAGCTGAACATTTTTCCTGCTAAATGGGAGCCACATAAGCATCCCGATGAAAAAAATAACAAGAAAAGACAAGAAAAAAACTTGATGCGTGGTATCACCATAGATATTGGCAACTAAAATAGGGGGCAAGAGTGTCAGGCTGAATATCATCATCAGCATGCCAAGGACTTTTGAGATCATTGAAAAGTTCATAATTTTATTATTAGCGCCTTTGGCTTTATAAATTATTTTGTTTGTTTGTGTGAATAAAAAAATCAATATTTGGCTCAGAAAAAATTAAAGCCAACTGAGAAAAGTTGTGCAACTTCCTTGGTTTGTTTTTTATCCACCACGAATAAAATAGCGTGATCACTGCTACGTATTACTGTGTCATGGTGTGCAATCAAAACCTCTCCGTTTCTAACTAGCGCTGCTAGTGTAACCCCAGAGGGAAAGTTAATTTCTTCAATGGCTCGATCCACAACTTTGGACGATTTGAAATCACCATGCACGATAATTTCCATAGCCTCAGCCGCACCTCTTCTCAAAGAGTTGGCGCTTACAGTATCGCCTTTTCTAACGTGCGCCAGGAGAATACTAGTTGTTATTTGTTGAGGCGAAATAGCTACATCAATTTCGCCTCCTTGAATCAGGTTTGCATAGACTGGGTTATTAATTAAAGTCATGACGCTTCGCACACCAAGTCGCTTCGCTAGCAGTGAGGCCATGATATTAACTTCATCATCATTCGTTAAGGCAAGAAAAACATCTGTTTTATCAATGTTTTCTTCTAGTAGTAAATCTTGATCAGCACCAGAACCATGAAGCACGAGCGTATTATTGAGATGTTCGGATATATACTGACACCGCTCCTCAGAGTACTCAATAATTTTGATATCAAGGTCTTCTTCAAGTGTTTTCGCAACGTGATATCCTATGTTGCCACCACCTGCGATGATTAGCCTACGATAAGGGTTGTCTAGCCTGCCAAGCTCACCCATAACCTTGCGTATATTTTTCTTTGCAGCAATAAAAAAAACCTCATCGTCTTCTTCGATAACAGTATTGCCCTGAGGAATAATTGGTCGATCTTTTCGGAAAATGGCAGCTACTCTAGCGTCAGCTTTAGGCATATGTTCTCGTAGTAGCTTTAATTCTTTTCCAAGCAGCGGCCCGCCTTGCGCTACTTTAACTGCTACTAACTGAGCTAGGCCGTTTGCATAATCTAACACCTGCAGTGCGCCGGGCTGTTTGATGAGTCGACAGATATAATCTGTTACCACCTTCTCTGGAGATATAATAAAATCGACCGGGAAATTTTTGCCATGAAATAGAAGATCGCGATATTTTTTTGATGTATAGCTGGCACTTCTTACTCGGGCTATTTTTGTGGGAGTCCGAAACAAAGAATGAGCGACCTGACAGGCAATGATGTTTAGTTCATCGCTTTTGGTCACAGCGACCAGCATGTCCGCATCCTCTATCCCAGCTTTCCTTAGTGTGTCTGGATGTGAGCCCATTCCATGTACAACTCTTATGTCAATCCGTTCCTGCAATTCTTGTAATTTTTTCTCATTAAAATCTATTACGGAAATATCGTTTGATTCTCCTGACAGGTGCTGAGCCAATGTTGTGCCTACTCGACCAGCTCCAACAATTACTATTTTCATAACAGACATTCCTCAACGCTCACCAAAGAAGACATTTTTTGCTATTAGCTTTTAATGGTATTCAATTCATTTTTTTGGCGCTGCTCATTTTAGCTTCACGTTTTTGTATTTTTACGTACCAGAGCATAATAAAACCCATCATGGCCACCGGTCTTCGGCAGCAATTGTCGTCCTGTTGGGGTTTTTATACCCACATCAAGACTTATTGTTTCTATTGCTGCTCCGGGCGTACAGTTGATAAAACTTGAAATCACTTTATCATTTTCCTGTGGTAATGTGGAACAAGTAGCATACAACAAAACCCCATTTTCCGTCAGTAGCGGCCAAAGTGCTTTTAGTAACGCTAATTGCAATATAGCAAGCTTATCAATATCTGCCGGTTTGCGCAGTAACTTCACATCAGGGTGTCGACGAATTACCCCTGTCGCCGAACAAGGAGCATCAATTAAGATACGATCAAACGGCACCCCATCCCACCAATCCTTTGTTGCAACAGCATCACAAGCAACCAGCTCTGCCTCTAAGTTAAGACGAACTAAGTTTTCTTTTACGCGCCCTAATCGTTTTGCTGAAATATCTATAGCTACAAGATTAGTATTTTTTTTATTTTTTGATCCGAGCAGCTCTAAAATATGACAGGTTTTTCCACCAGGAGCACAGCAGGCGTCAAGGATTCGCTGATCTGATTGCAAGTCAAGCAAGTGGGCAGATAACTGCCCCGCCTCGTCCTGAACACTAACAGCCCCGTTTAAAAAACCAGGTAACTTCATTACATCTACAGGGCTTTCTAAAGAAACTCCATCACAGCTAGCATGTGTTGGAGTAGCAATAATGTCAGCTTGTTTTAGTAGACCTAAATATTGAGTTTGATTGTTTTGTTTTTGGTTTACCCTAAGCGTCATCGGAGGTTGAGTATTATTTGCTTCGATGATTGAATCGACATGTTCTGGCCAAGACTCTTGCCATAGCTTAACAAGCCAGCTCGGATGAGCCGTTTGAAAGGCAATACGATCCTCTAAATCCAAAGCTAATTCTGTTCTTTCGCGCAAGAAGCGACGCAATACAGCGTTTACTAATCCGGTCGCCCATGGTTTGGTCAATACCTTGCATGCCTTAACTGCCTCGTTTACTGCTGCATGAGAAGGAATGCGTGTTTCTAGTAACTGGTAAATGGCACATGCGATAACTGCTTCAAGATCTCGATCTTTCTTTTTAAATGGTTTTGTCAGCAAAAGATCTAAATAGCATGACAGTACAGGATAGAAACGCAGAGTGCCATAACACAACTGCTGCATTAAAGCTCGGTCTGATTCATCAACTTTGGGGATATAGAGGGGCACTAATTTACTTAGGGACCCTTCGTTATGAAGAATACTAGTAATTATATGCACAGCGGCAATTCTAGCATTCATTGGTCATGACCTTTCTGTCCAAAAATTCTGCCAGGTGTAAAATACAATGCCTTTGAGCGAAGCACTTCTGATACTTGTAAGCGTTTTTTCCCTGGCATCTGAAGCTCAGTTATGAGCAAGGCCCCTTGCCCCGTGCTTACTAAAATCCCGGAATTATCCGCATTAACTATGGTTCCGGGAGCAGCTCCCTTGCACTCTAGACCTAACTGCGCTCGCCAAATTCGAATGCGCTCCCCATTTAGAGTTGTGTATGTAACCTGGGAGGGATTAAAGGCTAGAATTTTATGAAATAGTTTTTTCGATGTTATTGACCAGTCCAGTAAAGCTTCATCTTTACTGATCTTTTTTGCATAGCTACTTAAAGTGCCATCTTGCTTAGTGGCAAGTGTTTTATGTTGTGCTATTTTATCTAGTGTGAGCAACAAAGCAGGGGGCCCTAAAGTTGACATTTTCTGCTGAAGAGACCCGCCCGTTTCATGAGTGTCGATTTTACATATTGCGTAATCTAGCATATCACCTGTATCTAGTCCTTCATCCATTTGCATAATGGTAATGCCACTTTGGTTGTCTCCTGCCTCTATGGCTCTTTGTATTGGAGCTGCGCCACGCCACTTAGGAAGAAGCGACGCATGTACATTAATGCAGCCATACTTAGGTATATTTAAGATTTCTTGGGGCAACAATAAGCCATAGGCAACAACGATTATTAGGTCAGGTTTAAGGTTTGCCAAAATGATTTTTTCCTCAGAATTTTTTAGGCTCAGAGGTTGATGTATTGGAAGCCCCATTTCTTGTGCTAGTATTTTTACGGGACTAGGGGCTATCTTTTTTCCTCGACCTGCTGGTCGATCTGGCTGAGTATAAACCGCTATAATCTCATGAGAACATGTGTTCCCCATAAGGACCTTTAGGTGTTGAGAGGCAAATTCAGGTGTGCCAGCAAATACAATACGCAATAGAGTGACCCTTTTGGCTGTAATTATACGCCGCTATCATGACGGCGTTGTTTTTCCAGTTTCTTCTTGAGTCGTTCATGTTTTAAAGGAGATAAGTAATCTACAAATAACTTGCCGTTTAAATGATCGATCTCGTGTTGTATGCATACGGCTAATAGTCCATCAGGCTCAAGTTCAAAAACCTCACCCTCTCTATTTAAAGCCTCAACATGAATACGTTTAGGGCGATTAACAATTTCAGTAAATCCAGGAACCGAAAGGCAGCCTTCTTCGGTTGGACAGGTAGAGTTATCTAATATGTTAATTGTTGGGTTAATCAATATAAGCGGGGCATCTCCGTCTCTATATAAATCGATGACCACTATGCGCAAATGAATATTAACTTGTGTGGCAGCGAGGCCAATACCGGAAGCTTTATACATTGTGTCTAGCATATCATTGATTAGTTTTTGTATGGCGCCATCTATCCTTGCAACAGGTTTAGCTAACGTTCGAAGACGTGCGTCGGGAAATTCTAGAATATTTAATAATGACATGTTTTTAACGAGCTTCTGGCCATTAGGTGTTAACCACTGCTAACATATGCCGTTCATATAAGTAATTAAGGAATTATACACAATGAGTAAGCCGTTTGTTGCAATTCTTATGGGGTCAGATTCTGACCTGCCTGTGATGGAGTCATGTATTGAGATTTTGCAAAAATTTAATGTACCTTTTGAGGTTAAAATAACCTCTGCTCACCGCACTCCTGAAGCGACACATAACTTTGTTAAAGAGGCCGATAGAAAAGGTTGTGCAGCCTTTATTTGCGCAGCAGGAATGGCCGCGCATTTGGCGGGAGCAGTGGCAGCAAACACCCTGCGCCCGGTTATCGGAGTACCTATTAATGCTTCTATGGATGGACTGGATGCTTTGCTTTCAACAGTGCAGATGCCAGGCGGAATACCAGTTGCCACCGTTGCTATTGGAAAAGCCGGAGCTAAAAATGCAGCGTATCTTGCTATACAAATTATCGCAGCTTCTAACGCTAACTTGCATCAAGCCCTTATTGACGAGCGAGAATCCAATGCTCAGATAATTTTAGAAAAGGATGCCGCCCTGCAAGAGAAGTTAAACAAACATTGAGCGAGTACTTATGATGAGCTCCTCTGCTTTTAGTTCTACGCAGATAAAAGAGGCCGCAGCTGTTCTTAATGCGAATGGCGTGATTGCTTACCCTACTGAGGCCGTTTGGGGGCTTGGATGCAACCCCTTTTCGGAAATTGCTGTTGAGCGAATATTGGGTATGAAGCTACGACGGCGAGAAATGGGGCTAATTCTTATAGCTAATGATATCGAGCAATGTCTTCCATTTTTGACAAACTTGTCATCACAGGAATTAGATAGATTGCAAGAAAGCTGGCCGGGACCTCAAACATGGCTAGTCCCTAATAATAATGTAGCGCCTTCATGGATTACTGGTGACAACAGCACATTAGCGCTTCGTGTAACTGATCATCCGGTCGCTGCAGCCCTTTGCGCTGAGTTTGACGGACCACTGGTTTCAACATCAGCTAATCCCCATGGACGCCCTCCAGCAAAAAGCATACCGAAGCTAAATAAATATTTTCACACTCAGTTGGATTATTTAGTTCCAGGTATGCTGGGTAAAAGCCACAATCCAACGCCGATTAAATATTTAAAAACTGGTGAAATTTTACGCCCGGGCTAGTTGTATTTACATAAGGCCTCTAAATTGAGCACTGTAAATTTTTTAACCTTCTTACTTTTGGTGTTAACGGTATGACAGATAAAGCAGCAGTTAAAAAATACTTATTAGACTTGCAAAACCGAGTTTGTAGTGCGTTGGAGGCTGAAGACACTAAAGCTTTGTTTCGCGAAGACAGATGGAGTAGAGAAGAAGGCGGTGGAGGCTGTAGTCGAACAATTACCAACGGTAATGTGTTTGAGAAAGGAGGGGTTAATTTCTCTCATGTTCGCGGAACACAGCTACCATCTTCAGCTACAGAGATGCGCCCAGAGTTAAAAGGTAGGTCATTTGAGGCTATGGGGGTTTCTGTGGTTATGCACCCTGAAAACCCTTATGTGCCCACCGCACATGCAAATGTACGATTCTTTGTTGCTGAAAAATCAGGAGAAGATCCTGTATGGTGGTTTGGTGGCGGCTATGACCTAACACCATATTATGGAAATATTGATGACTGCCAACATTGGCACCAAACCGCAAAAGAAGCTTGCTTGCCTTTTGGTGATGATGTTTATCCGCGTCTAAAAAAGTGGTGTGACGAGTATTTTTTCCTTAAGCATCGCAACGAACCCAGAGGTGTAGGGGGGCTTTTTTTTGACGACCTTAATGAGTATGGTTTTGATCGTAGTTTTGGATTGATGTCTTCGATTGGGGATAGCTTTTTAGATGCTTATCTGCCAATTGTACAGCTAAGAAAGTCGACCCTATGGGGTGATAGAGAGAGAGAATTTCAGCAATATCGGCGAGGCAGGTATGTTGAGTTTAATTTAGTTTATGACAGAGGCACATTATTCGGCCTGCAAACAGGAGGTAGAGTCGAATCCATATTAATGTCATTGCCGCCAATCGTACGATGGAAGTATGATTGGCATCCTGTAAAAGGTTCTCCAGAGGCAAAGTTATATGATACATATCTTCAGCCTCGTGAATGGGCATAGTGTTTTGGTATGCATTGGGTCAGAAAAGCCTCTGATTAGCTTTTGTTGTATTTTAAACCCTAAACAATAATTGGTCTTTAGTTTATGCTTGATAATTACGCTGTTTTTGGCAACCCTATAGAACATAGTAAGTCCCCATACATCCATGCCGCTTTTTCTATGGCTACGGGTGAAGATATTTCTTATCAAAAACAAAAAGTTGATTTAGGGTTTTTTGCTGAGGCAGCAGACACTTTTTTTTCATCCGGCGGAAAAGGACTTAATGTCACCGTTCCATTTAAGCTTGATGCATACAATTATGCGGGGCGACTAACTGCTAGGGCCAGGCATGCCGGTGCAGTGAATACACTTAGCGTCCAAAGCGATGGAACAATTTTAGGAGACACAACAGATGGCGCTGGAATCGTCTGCGACATAGTTACTAATCTCGAGTGGGAAATTAAAGGCAAAAAAATTCTCGTTCTTGGTGCTGGGGGTGCCGTAAGGGGCATACTTGAGCCTATACTAGAGTTGTTACCACAGCATGTAGTAATCGCCAATCGCACCATCGAGAAAGCATTGCAGTTGTCAAAGGCTTTTGCAGAGACAGGCTATCTCTTAGGTTGTGATCTTCAAATGTTGAAAAACCAGCAGTTCGATTTAGTGATTAACGGGACAAGCGCTTCTTTGACAGGCGAGCTCCTTCCGCTACCTAAGAATTTGTTTGAAAAAGACGCAACCTGCTACGATATGATGTATGGCCCAAAACAATCAATATTTTTAGACTGGGCTCAAAACAACGGCGCCACACAAGTTTCGGATGGCTTAGGCATGCTTGTGGAGCAAGCGGCGGAATCTTTCAATATATGGAGAGGGATCAAGCCGGATACTAAATCAGTAATTGCTGAATTAAGAGAGAAAATGTGATTTGTGAGCCATCACCTGCTAGGGATCCCTGAGCTAAAAAAACAAACTTCGGCTAATCAGACTGCTCCCTGTCTTTTATATACCGGTTCTTGAGTGCCACATAGTTAGTAGATGAGTAAATAAAAAATGCACGCTCTTTTTCGGATATAGGCCGCAATAAACGACACGGATTACCCACATAAGTATTTCCGCTTTTTAGTCTTCCCCCAGGAGGAACCACTGTACCTGCCCCAATAATAACCTCGCCATCTATTATTGCGCCATCATTTACAATTGCGCCGTTGCCAACCAAAACACGATTTCCTATTGTACAGCCATGCAATATGGCGCCATGGCCGACTATAACGTTGTCCCCTATGATAAGCGGCCATCCGTTGGGATTAAAGTCGCTGGCGTGTGTGATATGCAAGACAGCATTGTCTTGAATATTAGACTGATTCCCTATAATTATTTTATGCATATCTCCGCGAATCACTGCACCTGGCCATACAGAAACATCGTCACCTAGTGTGACATTACCAATCACAGTAGCTGTTCGATCTATGTATACTTTTTTCCCTAAATTAGGGGATATTCCTCTATGAGCTCTAATATTGTCGGACATTTAAATTCCATAATAACTAAAATATAGAGCTATAATAGCTTTACGTTCAAAAGCCTCAAGCTCTTTGTTGCTAGAACATAAAATTATATTTTCAGCTTATTAGGAGATACCATAAATTTTCATCCTCATATAAGCGACATAGGGCCCTGTAATGTTTAAAGCTAAAAAACGTTTTATTGCTGGAGCTATATGTCCAAGATGTAGCGAAATGGATAAGATAACAATTTTTCAGGAAAACGAAAAAGATTTTCGGCACTGCGTGAGCTGTGGATTTACAGATCAAATGTTTTTACAAAGCGACCCAAAAGAAGTAGAAACCAGAGTTAACCTAAGTAAAGAAGAAAAAATAGCTACAACTCAAACAGTCAGGCTGATTGATCCCAAAGATCTACATTAGCCCTCCTTAATGATGGTGGGTATCTTTATATTTTCCACTCGAACATTTTTAGTTTATTGGCAGCTTAGAGGTCAGAGCTTGTGCTGACATAGCTTATATATATAATGAATATTAAGCATAATCATGCCATTTCGACAGAAAAATTGCCTCTAATGTAGAGCACCCTGCGTAAAGTTTGATATAATGCTGTCTGGTTTTTTTGAGAGCATCAAGTACAGCAAGTCCTTTACTTGCATACATGCTGAACCTAAACAATAACTTTTACTGGAGATAGGGCGATGTCAAGAAGAGCAAGAATGCTTTTCGCGCTTTTGTTTGCCCCTGTTATATCACTTGCCATGTCGGGCAGTGCACTAGCAGAAGAAGCTAAGCGTTGGGCGGTAAACATGCCCAGAGGTGTAACCTCTGTAAGCAATTCAATTTATGATATCCATATGGTTGTTTTCTGGATATGCACCGTTACGGGCGTGCTTGTTTTCGGAGTCATGTTCTATTGTATGTATGCGCACCGCAAGTCTCGTGGTGCCGTTGCGGCCAATTTCCATGAAAACACTACGGCCGAAATAGTGTGGACTGCGATTCCGGCACTGATTCTTATCTTGCTGTGCATACCTGCTACCACTACTCTCTTGGATATTTACGATACTTCAGAGTCAGAAATCGATATCAAAGTTACGGGTATGCAGTGGAAATGGCAGTACGAGTACCTAGGCGAGGATGTAAAATTTCTTAGTGAGCTGGCTACCCCTGAGTCAGAAATTTATAATACGGCCCCAAAAGGTCAGTATTACCACGAGGAAGTTACGGAGCCGTTGGTTCTTCCTGTTGACACTAAAGTACGTTTCTTAATTACAGGCAATGATGTAATTCACTCCTGGTGGGTTCCTGACTTTGGTGTTAAACGAGATGCGCTACCTGGCTTTGTGAACGAAACCTGGGCAAATATAACAGAGCCGGGTGTTTACAGAGGTCAGTGCACCGAGCTTTGCGGTAAGGGGCATGCTTTCATGCCGATTGTAGTTAACGTACTTGAAAAAGAAGAGTACAAGACATGGTTGGCTGACAAGAAAGTGGAACAGGCAGAAATTCGCGCTCTTACTAACAAAACGTTCACTATGGATGAGCTGATGGAAATAGGTGAGGTTGCATATAATCGTAGCTGTGCTGGGTGCCATCAAGTTAATGGCCAAGGCATTCCTGGTGTGTTTCCATCACTTGTAGGTCAAGGGATTGCTGTTGGGCCTGTAGAGGCACATTTAGAAATAGTGGTAAATGGTCAGGCAGGTACTGCAATGCAAGCCTTCGGAGATCAGTTATCAGAATTAGACCAGGCTGCAATAATTACATATGAAAGAAACGCTTGGGGTAACGATGTGGGGGATATAACTCAACCCATCGATGTTTATAATTGGAAACAAGGTAAATAAGGGAGAATTTAGTCATGGCACATGGTCCTGCTAAAGGTATCGGTCGCTGGTTGTTTACAACAAATCACAAAGATATTGGAACGATGTATCTTTGGTTCAGCTTCGCTATGTTCTTGATGGGCGGTTTTTTTGCAATGGTTATACGTGCTGAGTTGTTTCAGCCCGGAATGCAAATTATCAGGCCTGAATTTTTTAATCAAATGACTACAATGCACGGTTTGGTAATGGTGTTTGGTGCCATTATGCCGGCGTTTGTCGGGCTAGCGAACTGGATGATTCCGATGCAGATTGGGGCCCCAGATATGGCTCTACCTCGCATGAACAATCTGAGCTTTTGGATTCTCCCCTTCGCATTTACTATATTGACAGCAACATTGTTTATGGAGGGTGGCGCACCTAACTTTGGTTGGACATTTTATGCTCCCCTGTCAACAACTTACGCTCCTCCTACAGTAAACTACTTTATTTTCGGTGTTCATCTTATGGGTGCCTCATCCATCATGGGTTCCATCAATATTATTGCTACTGTATTAAACATGCGTGCACCAGGCATGACGCTGATGAAAATGCCTATGTTCGTTTGGACTTGGCTCATAACCGCATTTTTGCTGATTGCAGTTATGCCTGTATTGGCTGGCGCTGTCACTATGATGCTGATGGATATAAACTTTGGGACTAGCTTCTTTGATGCCGCAGGTGGCGGTGACCCAGTGTTATTTCAGCATGTTTTTTGGTTCTTTGGGCACCCAGAAGTTTATATCATCATTTTGCCTGCATTCGGTGTGATATCTCATATCATCCCAACCTTTAGTCGCAAGCCTTTGTTTGGCTACAGCTCTATGGTTTATGCGACTGCTTCCATCGCTTTTTTATCGTTTATAGTATGGGCGCATCATATGTTCTTGGTGGGTATGCCTATTGGCGGTGAATTGTACTTTATGTATGCCACTATGCTAATTGCTGTACCTACAGCAGCTAAGGTTTTCAACTGGATATCGACTATGTTTCGTGGGTCGCTGACGTTTGAAACCCCTATGCTTTACGCTGTAGCTTTTGTGATCTTATTCACAATAGGCGGCTTTACTGGAATTATGTTAGCTGTTGCTCCCGCCGACATTCAATATCATGACACTTACTTCGTTGTTGCCCATTTTCACTATGTCATGGTGGCAGGCGCTATTTTTTCAAGTACTGCTGCAGTTTACTACTGGTTGCCAAAATGGACCGGAAGAATGTACAACGAAACTATGGGCAAGGTTCAATTTTGGATTGGCTTCATAGGATTCAATGTGACCTTTTTTCCGCAACACTTTATAGGACTAGCTGGAATGCCTCGTCGCTATTCAGACTACGCACTACAATTTTCTGACTGGAATATGATATCCAGTATAGGTGCATTTACATACGGTGCAGCTCAGTTATTGTTCTTATACAACGTGGTGAGCACCATACGTTCTGGCAAGAAAGTTACTGAGCCAAAAACCTGGGAAGGTGCCGAAGGACTGGAGTGGACATTACCCACACCTGTTCCTTACCACACATTCTCGACGCCACCAGCAATAAAATAACAGGAGAAAGATATGCCGACTAGTCCGGTCAAAGGGACCCTAGTCAAGCTCTCAGTTGGAGTAGTTGGCATGTTTGCATTTGCTATTTTTATAATGCCACCACTTTACTATGTCTTGTGTGATTTAACTGGTATTGGTGGGAAAACTGGTGGTCGCTATGAAGTTATAGATGCAACTGTAGATACTAGTCGTACTATAAAGGTGCAATTTCTTACAACTAATAATGGTTCTATGCCATGGGATTTTTTCCCCAGAACTGCTGAGGTGAAAGTGCATCCAGGAGAGGCAACTACAGTTAATTTTTATGCAAAGAATCGGACATCGAAGGATATGGTTGCTCAAGCTGTTCCTAATGTGTCACCATTTAACGCAACGAAGTATTTTCACAAAACGGAATGTTTTTGTTTTAATCAGCAACCTTTAGCTGCATGGAGTGAGACAGATATGCCCCTAGTGTTTATTGTGGACAAAGATGTACCAGAGTCAGTAAACACAATTACACTGTCATATACGCTTTTTGATATAACTAATCGTGAAGACTCGACAGTCGCACAATTGAATTGATGAATCTTGCTGTGTTATAACGCAGAAGAAGGAGAAATATAATGTCAACTGAAGGTAGCTATTACGTACCGGAGTCAAGCAAGCTCCCTATTTTTGCAGCGTTTGGATTGGGCACCCTGGCAGTAGGTGCAGGATCTTGGGTGCAGGGCCAAAGTCCTTGGACTTTTATTGTTGGTGCGTTAGTGCTGGCATTTGTCCTCTACGCCTGGTTTAGTTTGGTTATAAGCGAAAATATAGCAGGAATGAATAGTGACCAACTTAAGCGTTCATATGTTTGGGGTATGGGATGGTTTATCTTTTCTGAAGTTATGTTCTTCGCTGTATTTTTCGGCTCGCTTTGGTATATCCGTGTGTTGGTGTTGCCCTGGTTAGGTGGAGAGACGACAGAAAATGACTTGTTATGGGCAGGATTTGAACCATCTTGGCCGCTTATGGTGACTCCTGATCAAGCAGTAAATGGGGACGCTGCACAGTTTTTAGGCCCGGGACAGAATATGAGTTTCCCTGGTTGGGACAGAATTTTACATTGGCTCCCACTGTGGAATACCATTATTCTGATGACATCTAGTGTTACTGTGCATATTGCACATACAGGAATAAAGAACAACGACCGTAAGAAATTTAACTTGTGGCTTGGTATTACTGTTTTTTTGGGCATTATTTTTCTAATCCTTCAAGCTGAAGAGTATATAGAAGCATACGTGCATATGGGTCTGACCTTAGAGTCTGGCATATATGGAACAACATTTTTTATGCTAACAGGATTTCATGGTGCGCATGTCACGTTCGGCACCATTATGTTGCTAGTGCAGTTTTTGAGAGGTCTTAAAGGTCACTTTAACGATAAAGATCAATTTGGTTTTGAAGCTGCATCATGGTACTGGCACTTTGTTGATGTTGTCTGGGTTGGCTTGTTTATATTTGTCTATATTCTAGCTTAACTTAAACAGCCATCACTATAAAAACCCAAAACGGTCAGGCTATTCCTGACCGTTTTGGGTTTAATGAGAAATACCATATTTAGGCAATCTAGGGTTTTGGTATCAAATGTATTGTTCTCTCTGGGTGTAATTTTTTATCCCACGGAGCTTTGCTACCCAGTTGCCCTGAGTAGATTCCCCAAGTGATTGTGGCCAACAGAGCTACAGCGAGAGAAATACGAACCCCTAAAGCATAAAGGGTTCTTTTTCTGCTGTTTCCAAGATCTTTCATTAAAAAGACCAAGGCGCTACTAAGGCTCACGATAACACCTATAAACAATAAGACTATAATAACCTTAAGCATGAAAATTCCTTTTGGTGAGTGTAAGTAGATTATGAATACAATTATATATTGCCGCGTTTAAGTTCTAAAATATACAGACTAGTAATAAAAAAGCGACCAAAGGATTATAAGCTGATGCTTCAAGCTGAAAAAAAAATAAAAACTCATTTTCAATGGCAATTTAATTGGAAAATACTTCTATTTGTTGCATTTTTCTTACCAGTAACTATAACTCTAGCATTCTGGCAGGTTGACAGGGGTAATGAAAAACGTGAGTTATTAGGGGCTTATAAGCAGAGAGCTGAAGCTGCACCTGTTGATTTTTCAGTTGGGTATAAAGGTTATTCTGACCAAAGTGCTGAAGCTGACCATTTGGATTACCTGAGGGTGCAGATTAAAGGGCAGTACGATCAGAGCTCTACTCTATTATTGGATAATCGTGTGCGTAAGGGTCGCCCAGGATATGAGGTCGTTAGTCCGTTTAAAACAACAGAAGGGAGATGGATTTTAGTTAACCGCGGGTGGGTTCCAGCTAGCTTAGATCGTAAGGTGCTCCCAGAATTACGACATGTCTCCGGCAGCACAAACTTGATTGGCTACCTATACCGCTCTCCTGGAAAACAGATTATGTTGGGAGAAGACCCCTGGGTAAAGGGTGAAAGTCGTATAGTTGTACAAAGCGTAGATCCGGAAATTATTTCCACTAAGCTTGGAAGAAAATTTCATGGGCATACTCTTAGGTTAGACGCAAAAGAACCGGGCGCTCTTATGACAGGTTGGTTTGTCGTGAATGTTCAGCCAAGCAAGCATACAGGCTATGTTTTTCAATGGTCAGCTTTGGCGTTGGCTTTGATAATTCTAGCCATTTTTGCTAATTCTAATCTCGGTCTTGTCATAAGCTCTAGACGTAAATAATTATTATTATTCAGGTGGGTTAGATATGAGCACACAAAGAAGTACAAAAAAACAGTGGCAAGTTTGGCTTATGATACTAATGCTGGGAGGGGTTATAGCTGCAGGATTTTTGATATACCCGAAGACGGAAGATCAGCGGAACAGGTTGTTAGCCAAATTAGGCACAACAAATCACGGAGAATTTGTACTACCCCCAGTGTCTATGACAGATTTAGATTTGCAAGATGTTGCAGGCGGATCTTGGGTTTTAGCAGAAAAAAAGAATAGATGGAGAATCATTGTTGCGGGTGATGGCGAATGTCTCGGTCGTTGCAGGGAATTAGTTCATCTAACTCGACAAGTCCATATTAGCCTAGGAAAGTATAGTCGTCGGTTTAGCCGTTTATATCTTGCCTTAGATCAGGAGCCCACTGAAGAGTTTTCTGCATATTTGAAATTAAATCATCCGTTTTTAAAAGTAGTAAATGGGAGAAAAAAAGAATTTAAGGTGCTGCTAGAAAAAACCAACACTCCTTTTCAGACTAAAAGCCCAGTGTCGATGAGGGCTTACTTAGTCGACCAGCAGGGGCTTATAATGATGTCATACGGCATAGAAAGTATAGGAACTGACATCATAGAAGATATTAAACATCTAATGAAATATTCTGCTCAGTAGGTCGCATATGTTGCCCGAAGATTTATAAGAATTTTGATGAAATGAGAATATAATATTGGCGCCTATTTATAATAGAGGTGGTACCTGTAAGCCAAGATTTTATGTAGCTTTTATCGCTACAGCTCTTTCTGTTTTGGTTGCAATGCTCAGCGTTTACAGCCGCTTTACAGATGCTGGCTTCGACTGTTCCGAGCGGCTTGATTGCGATAATGGATTTTTCACTATAACCAAACAAAGTAGCGCTTTTGCTCACTACTTCAGCGCAATGGGATGGGCAGAATTAGCACATCAACTATCATTGTTTATATTGCTATGCTTAGTTATTTGGTTAGCTGTCAGTTCATGGGCTCTTCGTAAAGATTGTAATTACTCACTAAAACTCCCAGTTTTTATTTTGTTTTTAGTTTTATGGCAATTAATGTTCGGTATGTGGTTTATTAATTTGGTTTTGTGGCCACAAATAGCATTAATTAATTTTTTGAGCGGCATGGCCATATGTGCATTACTTTGGTTGTTAGCCTTAAGGCTGGATGGTAAATATTGGGAAGTTTCAAAAAAAAATGTTCACAAACTAGGCCAAATTAAACCATGGGTAATATTAGCTATTATAATAATTTTGATAGAGATTGCTTTGGGTGGCTGGACAAGGGTAAAATTTGCCGCCTTTGCATGCCCAGACTTTCCACTTTGTCAAAATAAATGGTGGCCTGAAATGAGCTTAAAGCGGGGCTTTGATTTAATTCAGCCGTTTGAGATTGAGGCTTTAGAAAGCAAAGCTCGCGTGGCGATAAACGTTATTCATAGAGTAGGAGCATTAATCACAACACTTTATTTGTTGGGTTTAGCAGCTTTCTTGCTAACAATACGCGATCATCGAGTGCAGCGCATGGGGTTGATTCTGTGCATTATTTTGATTGGGCAACTAGTTTTTGTTGTTACCGCAGGCTATGTGCGTGATTCAGTTTTTTCTTCAATCATGCACAATTTTGGCAGCATACTGATATTATTGGTATTGATAAGTCTTGTAAGCAGGGTAGTTTCTGCTAAACAAAAATAAAATTAATTTGAGGTTTGGGGTAATGACAACAGGTGCACCTGAGTTAGAAAAAGCTAGCTTGAATGATTATCTGGAGCTGACCAAGCCAAGAGTTGTGGCGCTCATGATCCTAACATCATGCATCGGCATGCTTCTTTCAGTGCCTGGTATGGTTCCTCTGGACACTGTTGTTCTAGGTAATATCGGCATTGCTTTTTGTGCTGGTGCTGCTGCTGTGATTAACCATGTTGTAGATCGAAAAATTGATATTAAAATGGCCAGAACATTAAATCGTCCTGTTGCCAGAGGCAGGGTGCAGCCCTATCAAGCGTTGCTTTTTTCTGCAATTTTAGGTGTTGCTGGAATGGCTATTTTACTAGTCTTCATCAATGCCCTGACAGCTTGGCTGACTTTAGCCTCATTATTTGGATATGCAGTCGTCTATACCTCTTATCTCAAACGGGCCACCCCCCAAAATATAGTCATAGGGGGCTTAGCTGGAGCTGTTCCACCATTGCTAGGCTGGACTGCTGTAACAGGAGAGATCCATGGCCACGCTCTTCTTTTGGTGCTAATTATTTTTGCTTGGACCCCTCCTCATTTTTGGGCTTTAGCTGTTCATCGTAAAGATGAATACGCTAAGGCAGAGATTCCTATGTTGCCAGTAACCCATGGCGAAAAGTATACCAAATTAAACATTTTGCTTTATACCATCATTATGATACTAGTTACCCTGCTTCCCTTCGCAACAGGAATGAGTGGGTGGCTTTATTTGTGTGGGGCATTAATTTTAGGCGCCGGTTTTTTATATTGGGCTATAGTGATGATGATCGGAAAACAGTTAGATGCAGGGATGGACACATTCAGGTACTCGATAATTTATTTAATGGCACTATTTGTCATTATGCTGCTGGACCACTATTTTATTTAAATTCTTATCGCTGACCTCTAGAGAAAAAGGAAATAATTGCTATGGCTGTACAGAATAATAACCGCGGCATTCGCCTCACTCTAATATGGATTTTCGTAGTTATTGCACTAGTTATGCTCGGATTTATTAATAAAATAAATCAGCCGCGTATCTTGAGTCCTGGGCAGCTGATGAAATCAGGCGCTATACTGCTTGATACTCCTCGTAAATTTAGTGGGCTTGAATTAATAGACCATAATGGACAGCCTTTTACATCAAGCAATTTAAAGGGCAAGTGGAGCTTGTTATTTTTCGGCTTTACTCGCTGCCCAGACATCTGTCCAACCACAATGGCTACTACAGCAAAGCTTTATGAGTCGATGCTTGAAGAGGATAAGGAAAAACTTCAAGTAGTCCTAATTTCACTTGATCCTGAGCGAGACACTCCAGAAAAACTTGCTCAGTATGTGCCTTTCTTCAATAAAGAATTTATTGGAGCGACAGGAAACAAGCATGTATTGATGAGCTTAGGAGTGCAGCTTAATATTCCCTATTCTAGAGCCTCCTTAACCGACGACGACTATACGATTGATCATAGCGGCAACCTCGTAATCATCAATCCTTATGGTCATTATCATGGATTTTTTAGGCCGCCATTTAATACACAAAAAATGAAAGTTGCCTTGAAGTCTATAATAGTAACGTTCGATGATCAGAAATAAGACTACCGGTTGCCTCTAAAGAGTGAAATTAAAAATAAGAGACCTGCGCATAACACTATAGATGGACCTGCAGGGGTGTCTATATACCACGAGCATGCAAGGCCCAATAAAACCGCAAGACAGCCTATTATACTAGCAAAAAAAGCCATTTGTTCTGGTGTTTTGGAAAAGCTCCTTGCTGTTGCTGCAGGAATAACTAGCAAGGCTGTAATCAATAACACTCCTACTACTTTCATTGCTACTGCAATTTCTAAAGCTATGATCAACATGAAGGCTGTCCTGATTGCCTTAAAACGAACTCCTTCAACCCTTGCCAGCTCTTCATCAATAGTAATTGCTAGTAGCGGGTTCCATAGTTTTACCAGCAAAAACATTGTGATAAGGCCTATCCCGTATATTGTTATTAGGTCGTTTTTATTGACCGTTAATAAATCTCCAAATAATAAACTCAAAAGATCAACTCTTACATCGGGCATAAGTGCCATTGCAACCAACCCAATAGCCAAAGAAGTATGAGAGAGAATTCCTAGTAATGTGTCAGAGGCAAGATTTTTCTGTTGTTGCAGGACGACCAGTATCATCGCAAACATCAAGCATGTCACAATCACTGACAAGGTCGGATCAATTGAAAAAAGTAATGCAATAGCAATTCCTAGCAGTGAAGAATGGGCTAAGGTATCGCCAAAATATGCCATGCGACGCCAAACAATAAATGCCCCGAGCGGACCAGTGATTATGGCCACTCCAATTCCTGCCAGCAGTGCGTAAAGAAGGACATCAATCATGGAGGCATCCCCGCTCGTTTATATCAGCTGCCCCAGTGTTTTTTACGGCCCCATGTAGATCATGATCATGATCATGATGATGTGTATATGTAGTATAAGCTGTTGTTTTGTCACCAAAAAGCTCTATAAATGCTGGATTGTTACTAACTTGATCAGGACGCCCATGGCAGCATATATGCTGATTTAAGCAGATCACTTCATTTGTAGAAGACATAACAAGATGAAGGTCATGAGAAACCATAAGGACAGCGCAATTCAATCTGTCATGTAGTTGGCTTATTAAAGCATATAGCGCCTCCTGCCCTACTACATCAACACCTTGAACGGGCTCATCAAGTACTAAAAAATTTGGCTTACGGAGAATTGCTCGTGCTAAAAGGGCTCTTTGCATTTCGCCACCTGACAATGATGATAGTGGGCAGTGTAAAAGTCTTAAAATACCAACCTCATCTAAAACTGCAGAGCAGAGTTTGGTGCTTTTTTCGGTTAGTGTTAAGAATCTCTCTAGGGTAATTGGTAGGGTTGTATCAATATGTAATTTTTGTGGCATATAGCCTATGCGTAAATCGGGAGATCGATAAATGGCTCCTTCGCTTGCATCCACTAACCCAAGTACAATTTTTACGAGTGTTGTTTTGCCGGCGCCATTTGGGCCAATTAAAGTAATGATTTGTCCTTGGCTAATACTTAAGTCAATGGCAGACAACGCTTTTTCGCCATTAAAATATTTGCTAATACCGCTAAGTTTAACGAGAGGGGCATTCATGATATTTTTTCCTGCTGACAGTCCGGGCAAAGCCCAATTACTTCAACGATTTGTGTTTCTGCTTGAAACCCAGTTCGCTCAGAGGTATGTAAGATAATATTTTTCATTTTCTCAGTGCTACATTCAGCGGTAGAGCGACATATTCGACAGATGAGAAAAAAATCGTTATGTGTTTCTTCGGGAAAAGAACGGCCAATATAAGCATTTAGTGAGGTAATTCGATGAATGAGCCTAAGACTAAGAAGAAATTCAATTGCGCGATATACAGTCGGTGCCTTTATCCGCTTTCCTGTTTGAATATTTAAAGCTAGTGTATCGACAATATCATATGCACCTAAAGGCTGGTGGCTGGCCCAGATGGACCTGAGTACAATTTCTCGAATGGGGGTGAGTCGTGCTCTGCTTTCCTCACATATCAACTTGGCTCGGTCTAGCGCAGTCACAATACAGCGTTGATGATCATGTGTTTGATAGGCAAGACGGGAATAAGTTAACATACTTGAAGTCCTAAATATTTTAAATATAATGTTATCTTGTAACATTTTAATAAATAAATTCGTATTACACTATTTAATATCTTATCATTAACTGGCCTATAGAAGTAAATAGGTAGGATAACTTATTAGTTACTTCTACATAATGATACATTATAACATAATAAATTGTAGGGTATTAAAAAATATGATTAAATTCTTTGCTGCTATTGTGATCGCTCTGATTATTTTTCCGGCTTCGGCTTCGGCTTCGGCTTCGGCTGCACCAACACCAACACCTGCAATTACAGCCTCAATAAGGCCTATTGCTATGTTAATAAAAGCAGTTGTGGGGAGTGATATTCCTGTCAGGGTAATGCTCTCAAGCAATGTATCTCCTCACGACTATGAACTTAAATTTTCAGATATAAGATCCATTAAAAATTCAGATTTATTTGTTTGGGTGGGACCAGAACTTGAGAGTGGTCTGCACAAGGCAATTAAAAATCATCCATCAGACAGCATTATTCAGCTGACGAAGATGAACAATATTAATTGGCCTGAATTACATCCTGAACATTCACATAGCCACAAAGAGCATGGTGATGCGATGGATGGCGAATTGAGAGGCGAATATAACCGTGATCCTCATATATGGCTAGATCCAGAAAACATCTTAGCAGTTGTTAAAGAGCTTAGTTCCATCTTGGGAAATAGATATCCTGAGTATAAAAATAGTTTTGATAAAAATGTTGAAAAATTTTCTTTAATGATTATAGATATTGATAGAGAAATGAAGAAGAAATTCGAACAAGTAAAAGACAAAGGTTTCATAGTGGTACATGATGGATATGGACATTTTGTAGAGCATTATGGACTTCACCAAATCGGAATTATTAGTGTAATTGAGGGTATGTCACCAACGGCCAAGCACAGGGCAAAATTGGCTGAGCTAAGTGTTGATGCTGCCTGTATCTTTACTGATCCACAGCACAACAATAAAATCGCAAGGCAGCTAGCTAGCAACTACAAACTTAAATCGAAAGAACTAGACCCAATGGGTCAAAGTATTGACTTAAAGCATAATAGTTTTATTGAATTTTATAGTGATTTTTCTAATACTGTCCTAGCATGCTTAGAGTAATATGGTGTTCATAGCAATGGACGAATAGTATATGACAAACAAAGCACCGCTAATCTTAGTGGACGGATCTTCTTACCTTTATCGTGCATTTCATGCGTTGCCTCCATTAGTAACATCTTTGGGTGAACCTACTGGTGCCGTCAAGGGTGTGATTTCAATGATGCGCAGAATGATGAAGGACTATCCTAATAGTCCAATTGTGGTTATTTTTGATGCTAAAGGAAAAACGTTCAGAGATGATCTCTACTCGGAATATAAGTCGCATAGACCGCCTATGCCAGATGATCTTCGTCTTCAAATTGAGCCGATTCACCAAATTATAAAAGCCATGGGATTGCCCATGCTTATCATTGACGGTGTTGAAGCAGATGACGTCATAGGCACTCTTGCGTTAAGTGCATCGGTACAGCAGCAAGACGTAGTGATCTCTACAGGCGATAAAGACATGGCTCAGTTGGTTGGCCCGTACGTAAGTCTCATAAATACTATGACTAATACATATATGGATCGACAGGGGGTAATTGAAAAATATGGAATTCCTCCAGAATTGATTATCGATTATTTGGCGCTTGTGGGTGACAAATCGGACAATATACCAGGTGTCCCTGGAGTTGGTGAAAAAACAGCGTTAGGTATATTACAGGGTGTTGGGGGTCTTTCTGATATTTATAATGATGTTACAAAAATAGCCGGGTTAGAGTTTCGTGGTGCAAAAAAAATACCAAATAAGATGCTGGAACATAAAAAGTTAGCCGATCTCTCATACAAACTGGCAACTATAAAAACAGATGTAGAGCTAGACCAAACGATAGAAAGCTTAGTAAACACGGATCAAGATAATGAACAGCTTCTTTACTGGTTTCAGAGACTAGAGCTGAAAACATGGAGTAACGAACTAACGATAGAGGATAGTAAGGAGCTTAACTTATCGACTCTTGCAGCCCAAGAAAAAGATTATCAGGTTATTTATTTGGAGAGTCAGCTTGATGATTGGGTAGAGTTGTTGAGGTCTTCTGAATACTTTTCTTTCGATGTAGAGACAACAAGTTTAAATTATATGGAAGCTAAAATAGTTGGTGTGTCGTTTTCAATAAATCCCAACCAGGCTGCATATGTTCCTTTGGGGCATGATTATCTTGGCGCGCCAGAGCAACTAAACCGCGATACAGTTTTGAAGAAACTAAAATCGATTTTAGAGGATTCGTCGGTTTTCAAGTTAGGGCAAAATCTTAAATATGATATGAATGTCCTTATAAATCATGGTATTAAACTAGCAGGAGTAAAGTTTGATACAATGCTTGAATCTTATGTAATCAATTCTGTAGGAGGCCGCCACAACATGGATAGCCTGGCTACAAAATACCTGAAAGAAGAAACAATTCATTTTGAGGATTTAGCAGGTAAAGGCTCAGGGCAGTTGACGTTTAATCAAATTTCGATCGAAAAGGCCGCCCCCTACGCAGCGGAAGATGCAGACGTAGCTCTCCGCCTACACCATGCTATGTGGCCTATGCTTAAAGACCAGAAAGGGCTGTTAAGTATATTTAAAACAATTGAAATCCCCTTGATACCAGTGCTGTCTCGTATGGAGAGAAATGGAGCATTAGTAGATGCAAAATTATTATCTGATCAGAGTAAAGAGCTTGGTGTTAGGCTTGATGAGATAGAAGAAAAAGCATATCAGCTGGCTGGAGAAAGGTTCAATCTGGCATCACCGAAGCAGCTAGGACAAGTTCTGTTTGTAAAGCTGGGTATTCCTGTATTGAAAAAAACTGCAAAGGGGGCGCCGTCAACAAAAGAAGAAGTATTAACTGAGTTGGCGCTGGAGCACCCTTTGCCAAAATTATTATTAGAGCATAGAACTTTATCTAAGCTAAAATCTACCTATACAGATAAGCTGCCAGTAATGGTTAGCCCGTTAAGTGGACGTATCCACACTTCCTACCACCAAGCGGTCACTGCTACAGGAAGATTGTCCTCATCAGACCCAAATTTGCAAAATATTCCTATACGTACATCAGAAGGAAGAAGAATCCGTCAGGCATTTATTGCCCCTAAAGACTCAAAAATAATAGCTGCAGATTATTCACAAATAGAACTTCGCATAATGGCGCATTTGTCCGGGGATAAGGGTTTAACTAATGCGTTTTTGCAAGGGCTTGATGTGCACCAAGCAACAGCTGCTGAAGTATTCGGCGTAGACTTAAGTAAGGTTACCAAAGACCAAAGACGAAGCGCAAAAGCTATAAACTTTGGATTAATATACGGGATGTCCGCTTTTGGTTTGGGCCGCCAACTTCGTATTGGTCGAAATCAGGCCCAAGAATATATAGACAAATACTTTACACGTTATCCAGATGTTAAATCTTATATGGATAATACGCGAATAACAGCAGCTGAAAATGGCTTTGTGGAAACTTTATTTGGCCGCCGCCTGTATTTACCAGAAATAAATTCTAGCAATGGAATGCGAAGACAGGCGGCAGAGCGGACTGCGATAAATGCTCCAATGCAAGGGACAGCGGCAGATATTATAAAGCTAGCAATGATAGACGTAGATTTTTGGCTGGCCGATTCTGGATTAAAATCGAAAATGATCATGCAGGTGCATGATGAGCTTGTTTTAGAGGTTCCAGAGTCGGAAGCTCATGTAATAAGTGAGGGCTTAAGGAGTCGCATGTCAACTGTCGCAAAGTTAGATGTTCCTCTGTTGGTTGACTTGGGTGCGGGGAATAACTGGGATGAAGCACATTAATAAAAATTTAAAAAATGTTTAATTTAAAAATAGTTTAGTTTTTAAGGAACTTTTTCACTTAAAAGCGTACTAACTTAATACGCAATGTTTATTTATGCTTTCCCCCAAGAAAGAATTTCTCTCAAAGCGTCATACCTAAACCCAGTCACCGCCGAATGACTGGGTTTTTTTTATCTTCAAAATCATGTTAGCCACTTTTCCAAGCATTTATTAAGCTCATCGAGGCCTTCCTTTTTAAGAGATGAAAAAGTCTGTAAAGATATATTGGAGGTCAGTTCTTCTTTCGCAAGTTCCTGCTTCACCTTTAGTAAAGTGTTGCTTGCAGGCCCTTTTTTTAATTTGTCTGACTTTGTTAATAATAAATGTATGGGCATTTCAGATTCCGATGCCCATCGAATCATCTGCCAATCATACTTTTGAAGTGGGTGTCGAATATCCATCAGCATGACCAAACCCTTAAGAGATTGCCTTTCTTGAAGATAACCAGCAAGATTACGATCCCATTTTTGCTTAATTGCTTTTGGCACTTTAGCAAACCCGTAGCCTGGCAAATCCACTAAACGGCAATCTTCATCAAGGGAAAAGAAATTTAACAGCTGTGTGCGACCAGGCGTTTTGCTGGTGCGAGCAAGCTTCTTATTGTTCGTTAAAGTGTTGATAGCACTTGATTTTCCAGCATTTGATCGGCCTGCAAAAGCAACCTCTTTACCTGTATCATCAGGAGCTTGTTTAATAGAAGGTGCGCTAATCAAAAACTCAGCTTTATTAAATAAAATATTTTTGGACATATATGGCCTGTTAGGTATCTTGATTTCACTCTTAAGATCAGGAAAGAGTTGGTATATAATGCTATCTAGGTTTACAAAAAGACAACACTAAATTTTATATTGTAGCGGAATGCAGAGAGCGGATTAACTAATGAAAAAAATGATTTTAAATTTGGCTGCAGTCTTTGGCTGCATTATAGCTTGTTCCTTCAGTTTTGCTGCTGGTGATGCAGATATGGGGAAATCAAAAACAGCTATGTGTTCCGGTTGTCATGGTTCTGATGGTAACAGTGCAGTAGCATCTTTTCCAAAACTAGCTGGACAGGGTGAAAAATATCTCACAAAGCAATTAAAAGACATAAAGTCAGGCCGACGAAAAATAGATTCGATGATTGGAATACTAGATGCTTTTTCAGATCAGGATTTAGCAGATATAGCCGCCTTTTATTCTTCGCAGAGCCTACAAATTGCTGGAGCACAAGAAAAGAATCTTAGTAAAGGAGAGGCTATATATCGAGGAGGAAATATAGAAACTGGTGTTGCCGCTTGTTCCGGATGTCATTCGCCTTCTGCGCAGGGCAATAATCCTGCTGGATACCCTTTGCTAGGCGGACAATTTGCAGAATATACAGGGAAACAATTAAGGGCATGGCGAACTGGTGCGCATGATCCTAAAAATAAAGATGCTAGGACTAATGATGGAGATTCAAAAATCATGCGAGGCGTAGCTGAGCATATGAGTGACGTTGAAATTGATGCAGTCGCTAACTTTATTGCCGGATTAAAGTGATTAGTTTTTAATTAAAAACAGGAGGCCTTATCATAAAGCCCAATTACAAAGGTATACATTAATGATTCGCGCATTAACTTATTTTTTGCTTGTTATGGCAGCACCCTCTGCCCTATTTTCCCATGCCTCAGAAAATTCATATCAGTCTGGTGTTCATTATGAGACTCTGCCTAACCCAGTATTGACTCGTGATGCTTCTAAAATAGAAGTGGTGGACCTTTTTTGGTATGGATGTAGCCACTGCTATACCTTTAAGCCAAAGCTAGAATCATGGCAAAAAACTCAATTGTCCGATGTTGATTTTGTTGGAGTCCCTGCAGTTTGGTCAGCTGAAATGCGCTTGCACGCCAAAGCCTATTATACAGCCCAAGCCCTGAAAAACTTTGATCTGATGCATGACATTATCTTTGATGCCATGCACCTAAAAAAAGAAAAACTTAAAAATGAGAGTGAGATAACAAAATTTTTTGTTGCCCATGGTACAGCTCTTGAAAAATTTTCTAAGATATTCAATTCAGGCACTATAGAAATGGCCGTAGATTTTGCAGAAAAAAAACAAGCAAAGTATAGACTAAGAGGCACTCCAGAAATGGTAGTGAACGGTAAATATAGAATTTCTGGGAAGAGTGCAGGCAGTCAAAGTGAGATGTTAAAAGTCGCCACTTTCTTGATCGAAAAAGAACGAGACCAGCTTAAATAATAGTAAGCTAAAATTTATTAGTGTATTTGTAATGAAAAGTGATAGTTATTTTGTCCGCTGTCATTATGTAAAGTATTTCAACTTTCTATCTTTTCAGGCAACAACTTATGAAACCGACACAGAAACCAACTAACCCTAATTTCTCTTCCGGCCCTTGCAGTAAGCGACCAGGCTATGACGTGAATAATTTAGATCTTTCATCACTTGGCCGCTCTCACCGAGCTGCTGTCGGCAAGGCTGCCTTGAAGCGTGCCTGCGTTGAGACGTCAGAGATTCTTGGTCTGCCTGAAGGCTACTTAGTTGGCGTTGTTCCGGCTTCAGATACTGGCGCGATTGAAATGGCTATGTGGTCGCTACTTGGCCCAAGACCTGTCGACGTTTTTTCTTGGGAGTCATTCGGCCAAGGCTGGGTAACAGACATAATAAAGCAATTAAAGCTCGAGAACGTACATAATTTTAGTGCTGATTATGGCCAACTTCCTGAACTTAGCCAGGCTGATTCTGACCATGATATAGTTTTTACTTGGAATGGAACTACTTCTGGGGTGAAAGTTCCTGATGCTGATTGGATCTCATCGAAAAGAACTGGGTTAACTATCTGTGATGCTACATCGGCCGTCTTTGCAATGGATCTTCCATGGGAAAAACTAGATGTAGTCACCTTTAGCTGGCAGAAAGTTTTAGGAGGAGAGGGAGCGCATGGTATGCTTATACTGAGCCCTCGTGCTGTTCAAAGGCTAGAAAGCTATTCTCCATCCTGGCCAATGCCTAAAATATTTAGGTTAACCAAAGGTGGTAAATTAATCGATGGAATTTTTAGAGGAGAGACGATTAATACACCCTCAATGTTATGTGTTGCAGACTATTTAGATGCTCTTAGTTGGATTAAGTCCATAGGTGGAGTTCAGGCAGCTATATCTAGATCAGAAAAAAATCTTGATGTAATTCGGCAGTTTGTCGAACATAACGACTGGATTAATTTTTTAGCTGAAGGACCTAATATATTGTCAAATACTAGTATTTGTTTGATTCTTGACTTAGAGGCTGAAAGGGTAAAACAGCTTGTAAAATTGCTGGAAAAAGAAGAGGTAGCATACGATATAGGGGCTTATCGTGATGCCCCAGCAGGATTACGTATTTGGGGTGGAGCTACTGTAGAGTCTTCAGATCTTGAGGCGCTTATGCCTTGGGTTAAATGGGCGTATCATCAGGTTGTGTGATAATACCTTAATCATGTCAGACATAGAGTAAGAAAATATGTATAAAGTCCGTACTTATAATAAAATTTCCTCTAAAGGATTAAATCGCTTTAGCGCTAAGAGTTATGTTGTTTCTGATGATGCATCTGCTCCAGATGCCTTTATGCTCAGAAGTCAAAAGCTTCATGATGAAGAAATACCTTCGAGCGTTAAGGCCGTAGCTCGTGCCGGTGCTGGTGTAAACAATATTCCAGTAGAAAAATTTACGCAGAAAGGAATTGTCGTTTTCAACACCCCTGGCGCTAATGCTAACGCGGTAAAAGAACTCGTGGCTTCTGCATTACTTATCTCTTCAAGAGATATTTTTGGAGGAATGAACTATGTACAGGGACTGACTGATATTCATGATGCTGCTGAGATGTCCAAATTGCTCGAAAAGAAAAAAAGTCAGTTTGCAGGTTCTGAAATTGCAGGGAAAACTTTAGGAGTAGTCGGACTTGGTGCTATTGGGTCCATGGTAGCCAATATGGCCTTAGAGCTAGGTATGAATGTTGTTGGTTTCGATCCGGCTATGTCTGTTGAGGCGGCTTGGAGGTTGTCTCACAAGGTGGCAAAAATGGATAGCTTGCAAAATTTATTGGCAGAGGCAGATTTTATAACATTGCATGTCCCGGCGTTAGATGTAACAAGACATCTTATAAATGAAGAAACACTGACCTATATGAAGACATCTGCAACTTTGCTTAATTTTGCTCGTGAAGAGGTGGTTGACTCGATTGCCGTCAAAAATTCTTTGGATAACAAAAAATTAAATAAATATGTTACGGACTTTCCTATACCTGAGTTATTAGGACGAAAGGATGTAATATTAATGCCCCATATTGGTGCTAGTACAGAAGAGGCAGAAGAAAATTGCGCTGTTATGGCTGCAGATCAGCTTATAGATTACCTAGAGCAGGGAAACATTTGTAATTCAGTAAATTTTCCGACGACAAAAATGCCCAAAAATAGAGGACATAGGATTACATTCTGCAACAACAATGTACCTAAAATTCTAGGCAATGTGCTCTCGTTGCTGGCTGATCAGAGTTTAAATGTGATCGATATGGTTAATAAAAGTAGAAACGATATCGCTTATAATATTATAGATGTTGAGTCAGAACCAACACAGGATTTACTTGAGAAAATTTCTAATGTGCAAGGTATTTTAAGTGTTAGATTAGTCTGAAAGCGCACTTTCCGGCTCATTTTAAGCCCTAAATATTGGTTCACTCTGAGGGAATATAAATGTCACTTGAAGACGCTCGCCGAGAATATCAATATGACTCTTTGACTAGAGATTCTTTAAAAGAGTGCCCTATAGATCAATTTTCTGGCTGGATAGATCAGGCGATAAACGCAAAATTGCCTGATCCTACAGCCATGTCCTTGGCAACAATCGACTCTCATAGCAAACCATGGCAGCGAACCGTTTTATTAAAAGAATTTGATAAAGAAGGGTTTATATTCTATACAAACCTTGAAAGTCGAAAAGCACGTGAGATAGAAAATAATCCAAATGTAAGTCTTCTGTTTCCTTGGTTTAATCTTGATCGTCAGGTCATTATAGGGGGGAGAATAGAAAAAATTTCTGACATTAAAGCTCTTAACTATTTCAGGAGGCGTCCGAGAGCTAGCCAATTAGCCGCATTGACTTCAAAGCAAAGCTCTAAACTACTTTCACGAGACGACCTCGTGAGCGAATTTAGTCGTTTAGAGAAAAAATATGCAGAAAAAGAAGTACCTTTCCCAAGTTGCTGGGGTGGCTATAGAGTTATACCTACTGAAATAGAGTTTTGGCAAGGGGGAAAATTGCGCCTACACGACCGATTTCAATACCTGCTTACCGATAATAGATGGACTATTTCTCGACTTTCACCTTAAGGACAGTAAAGATATAAATATTGGCGTGTCCTTTATTTGCGTTTCATGGAAAGGAAAAATTCATTATTAGTCGTTGAGCCCTTAAGCTTGTCAATCAGGAACTCAATTGCGTCAGAGTCTTCCATGCTGTGTAATAGCTTGCGAAGGATCCAGACTTTTTGCAAGTCGTCTTCTGTCATCAGCAAGTCTTCACGGCGCGTGCCAGACCTGCGAATGTTTATAGCCGGATACACTCGTTTTTCAGATACTTTTCGGTCTAGGTGGAGCTCAAGGTTTCCTGTTCCCTTAAACTCTTCGTAAATCACCTCATCCATTTTTGATCCAGTTTCAACTAGTGCGGTAGCTATGATTGTCAAACTCCCACCTTGCTCAATATTTCTCGCTGCTCCAAAGAAGCGTTTTGGGCGTTCTAAAGCGTGCGCATCCACACCGCCTGAAAGAACTTTCCCAGAAGAGGGCTGAACGGTATTAAAGGCCCTAGCAAGTCGTGTGATAGAATCAAGAAGAATGACAACATCTTTCTTGTGCTCTACTAATCTTTTTGCTTTCTCTATTACCATTTCAGCTACTTGGACGTGCCTAGAAGGCGGTTCATCAAAAGTCGATGCAACTACTTCTCCTCGGACAGTTCGCTGCATCTCTGTAACTTCTTCTGGTCTTTCATCGATTAGTAACACAATAATGTGGCATTCAGGATTGTTGCGAATGATCGCCTGCGCCGTATGCTGCATCATTATGGTTTTGCCTACTTTAGGGGGCGCCACAATGAGCCCTCTCTGACCTTTTCCAATTGGTGAGATTAAATCAATAATACGACCGGTAAGATCCTCTGTAGATCCGTTACCTGACTCAAGGACTAGGCGATCATCTGGAAATAAGGGGGTAAGATTTTCAAACAAAATTTTATTTCGAGCATCTTCAGGCTTATCAAAATTAATTTCGTCCAGTTTTAGCATGGCGAAGTAGCGCTCACCCTCTTTAGGGGGTCTAATTTTTCCAGCGATTGAATCACCTGTTCTTAGATTAAAGCGACGAATCTGACTTGGCGACACATAGATATCATCTGGTCCAGCGAGATATGATGCATCAGATGACCTTAAGAAACCAAATCCATCAGGTAAAATTTCTAAAACGCCTTCTCCGTAAATATCTTCGCCACTTTTTGCATGACGCTTAAGGATGCTAAAAATTACATCCTGTTTCCTAGAGCGGGCTAAATTGTCGAGACCATTTTCTGAGGCAATTTTTATAAGCTCGTCAATAGGTTTAGTTTTAAGTTCTGTTAGATTCATAAATGTAAGATATATATAGTTGTTAAAATTTGAATGGGAAATATGCCAGAAACAACTACTTTGCACGATGACAAAAGGCTAGTTAGAATTTGGTGATTGTCTCAATCTTGGGATTTTTGGACTGCGGTAGATTTCGATTATAGTCCTGATAATATTAAACCGCAATACATTAACGTAGGAAAATTTTATCATTGATGGAGCCCTAACTACAGGCTCTCTTTGATAAAATCAACTAATTGAGCTTTAGAAAGTGCACCCACTTTTGTGGTCTCTACGTTACCATCCTTAAATATAATTAAAGTTGGGATACCGCGCACATTATACTTGTTTGGCGTAATAGAGTTTTCGTCTACGTCTATTTTGCATATTTTAATTCGGCCAGCATATTCGGTAGATAACTCATCTAGCATAGGTGCAATCATTTTACATGGCCCGCACCAAGCTGCCCAAAAGTCTAGCAAAACCGGAACGTCGGCATTTAGAACGTCGTCTTCAAAGCTAGCATCGGTAACGTGAACGATATGTTCGCTCATACTATGTAATCTCCATTATTAGGATATAAGTTAATTGTACATACTCAATAGATCAATGATAACACTCGCTTTGGGTAGCAAACAAATGTCAATCTCAAATTTTTACATGCTTAGCACTAAAATAGACGGATTAAATAACTAATTATGCTGAAAAATCTATAAATAGGTCAAAAATGTGATCGACGCAGTGAACCTTGGGATCTATGTTTTCGGGTTGTAAGTATTTAATTTTACAAAAAAACTTCAAGTAAAGAATTTAAAAACATATGACCCTTTACAGTAGGACAAATTTTTTCGTCTAAGTTTTCAATTAGTTTCTGTTTTTTTAATGCCCTCAGGGGTCGCTCTATCTCATTGATAGACAACCCGGTTCTCCCCTCAAAAGTATTTTTGCTGACACCTTGGTTGAGACGAAGTGCGTTCATCATAAACTCTAAAGGTATTTCCTTTGAGTTAATTTGTTTGGATGCAGCTGTATAAGATTTACCTTTGTTCAGGTAATCTGACGGCGATCTCGTTTTTTGCATGCGTAGAATTCTTTTCTCTTTTGGTAGGGTGATTTTCCCGTGGGCTCCTGCGCCAATTCCTAAATAGTCACCAAATTTCCAATAGTTCATATTGTGCATAGATTTACTATTTTTTTTACAATACGCAGACACTTCATATTGTTTATAGCCAGCATCCAGAAGTACCTTTCCTCCTTTTTTTTGAATTGACTCAAGAAGAATATCTGTAGGTAGCTCAGGGGGTTTGTTGAAAAAGACCGTGTTAGGCTCAATAGTAAGCTGGTACCAAGAAATATGAGACGGCCCTAATTTTATAGCGCTGACTAAATCATCAATTGCGTCGTTAGCATCTTGACCTGGTAGCCCATGCATTAGATCGATGTTTATGTTGTCAAAACCAGCATTTTTTGCATTTTTAACTGCATCTATTGCCTGCTGTGCAGAATGTATACGCCCAAGAGACTTTAGGTGATCGTCGCTAAAACTTTGTATGCCAATTGATAAGCGATTTATGCCCTGACCCTTATAGCCAGAAAATTTTTCTTGCTCAAATGTCCCTGGATTTGCTTCTAGGGTTATTTCTATATCATTTTTAAAGCCAATACGAAGTTCGGCTGCTTGAATAATTTTCCCTATTGCATCTGCCGAAAACAAACTTGGAGTACCCCCACCAAAAAAAATTGAACTAATTTTTCTTCCTTGGACATAGTTTAACGATCTATCTAGATCATCAACTAATGCCGCTAGATACTCTTTTTCAGGAATATTTTTATCAGCAACATGTGAGTTAAAGTCACAATAAGGACACTTTTTTACACACCATGGGATATGTACATAAAGTGAAAGAGGCGGAAGATACAATTGAGTTTGTTGCATAGTGCTTATTATAATTTCTAATATGGTAACAATGGTTTAGTTGATCTATTTAGTTATAGAGATAATTTTTGTATTAATTCAGTCATTGCTTTGCTGCGATGGCTGAGCTTATTTTTTTCTTCTTGTCTCAACTCAGCTGATGTGCATTTAAGTTCTGGAAGATAAAAGACAGGGTCATAGCCAAACCCATGGTCTCCCATTGGATGCGCAGCGATAACCCCCTCCCAGCTCCCATGAGCAATAATTGGAGTAGGATCTTCTGCGTATCGCATATGCACTATAACGCACTGGAAACGAGCTGTACGTTCGAGTAAGGGCACATCTATTAAAGTGGACAATAGTTTCGAAATATTTTTTTCATCTGTTGAGTCTTCACCAGAAAAACGTGATGAATATATACCGGGAGATCCATTCAGATAATCAACTTCAAGACCAGAGTCGTCTGCTATTGAAGCCAAGCCAGTGAGCTTAGATGCATGACGTGCTTTAATTAAAGCATTTTCAACAAAGCTAAGACCATTTTCGATGGCATCAGGAACATTAAATTTTGATTGTGGATATATTTGAAAATTTAGCCCTGAGAGCAGCTGTTTAAAGTCCTTTAGTTTACCTTTATTGCTGGTTGCGAGTATTACTTTCATGCTGCAGGACTCTCTAACTTCAATAAAATTATTAAGATGACAGGGTCAAAAGCTACTTTTCATAGTAAAATTTATTTTGGAATGAGAAAGAAAGAAGCTCTTTGTTTAACTCTGTTTGAATTTGAACTTTAAATGTCAATATATCTTCGTTGTAATACTCAAATGGGGCTAGATAATAGACTATTTGACCCTCTCTTACTTCGAAGAAGTCCAATTTTTTTTGTTGTGCAAGCATGTTGGAAGCGGTACCAGAAATAAGAGCAGTTTCTCCCCCTATTTTGTCAGCCCGCGTAACGGCAATAGTCACCAAGCCCTTATCTTTTCCTCGAGAAATATTATAAATACTGGCAATTTCAGGAAGGATAAAGCTGCTATTAAAAGAACTATAGAAGATTCTGTAACCGCCAATATCTTTATATGGTTTTTCATCTGCAGAGACGTTTAATATCGATGTTCCTAGCAGAGATAAAAGTAATAAAAATTTTAGATTGAGCATTATCTTAATATCCATGATGTGGAATATATGGAGAATCTACTTGCTTAGTAAGTAGATAGCGGTGTCAGAAAACAAATTAGGCCATAAGTTTTTTAGATACTTGTCAGGAACGTGCTCTGCAGCAAATCTTCTGTTTTTGATATGAATATTTTTATCAGCACAGAGTTCCTCAAAGTCAAAAACAGTGCAGAAGTGAATATTAGGTGTATTGTACCACTGATAG
>ENA-OSJC01000031-OSJC01000031.1-marine-metagenome-genome-assembly--contig:-NODE-31-length-139894-cov-12.694114_pt1 | contig 139894 bp, 128 predicted proteins | sample MGYA00237885_ERZ534234 | MGnify/ENA primary metagenome ERZ534234 (study PRJEB26413, sample SAMN06343907) | marine metagenome | isolation source: coastal waters | place: Atlantic Ocean: West Antarctic...
ACCTTATTCCCTTTAACCCTCAAAAAGTACTTTATGGAGATGAAAACTATAATCTTGTTGAAGAAGATAAAGTAATTATTTTTGGTAAAAGCGATATTGATTTTCTGAGGTCAGAGGCAGTTAGAAGTACCATCTTTGGAATTAAGTATGATAAAAATGAATTTTCTGTGGATGGTAGTAGAAATTCTTTATACTGTAAACCAATTCAGGCCCTTTCAAATGTAATAAACGATACTTTAACTCAACGATTTGATCACGTCTTTCGCGCAATGACTGTCCACCAAGCATCTATATTAGAAGATAACTCTGCAAGGGCACTGACTTATAATGAAGAAAGACAAGTGCAGTTAGCTAATGCTTCTAGAATCCCGGTTACTGGGGATATTGAAACAATTAATAATCCAAAACTCCCAACGTTAGCGCCAGTTGATAATAATTTAGTAAATACTGCTGAAATTGATAATTATGAATTTTGTCCGTTAGTTTATCAGGATACCGATCAGCTTTTAACACTAACAATTGAACACATTGTTGCTGTTACTGGTTCCGTTAGGCAGCCTGGTATATTTCCTGTTACCGATAATACTTCTGTCTCATTTTTATTAGCTGTGGCCGGTGGACCATCAAACGATGCTGATATGGCTAATATTGAAACTATCAATTATAATAGGCAATTAAATAATCTTGGTGGCGTCTTGGTGGTGAATTCGTTTGACACTAAAGAGGTTGATGTAAAGCTTAATGTTATGAATGCTGGTGGAAGTATTCACCTTAGAAGTAAGTATGTTAACATTGAAACGGGGGGTGTAGTAGTTTCTGGGGAAGTAGTTAATCCTGGGATATATACCATTCGTAAAGGCGAAAAATTAAGCTCCTTAATTAAGCGCGCTGGTGGCTTAACTAAGCAAGCTTATTCTTATGGTGCAGTTTTAACACGGGAATCGGTAAAAGCTAATCAGCGGATTGAAATGGGTAAAACCGCACAAAGACTAAAATCCGCATTAATGTCCTCGAGTGTAAAGGCTGATGTTGGGGGTGAAGGTCTTTCCGCCCTGATGGCTATGATTGATCAAATGGATGATCAAGAATTTTCAGGACGTATTATAATTGAGGCTGATCAAGTTGTTATAGACCTTGATCCATCAAAGGATGTTGTTCTTGAGGGAGGGGATAATTTATATATTCCTCCTCGGTTAAACTTTGTCATGACAGTGGGGGATGTTCTCAGCCCGAGCGCACTGTCATTTGTTTCTGGTAAAAATGTAAATGAATATCTGGAAGATTCGGGAGGATTTAACGTTTCTGCTGATAAAGACAGAGCATTTGCTATTTTACCAAATGGTGTTGCTAAGCCACTTAATTTAGGATCGTGGGGCAGAAAAAATAGTATTAACTTGCCGCCTGGATCATCGATTGTTGTACCAACTAACCTTAGTCCATATGACGGTATTACCCTTACAAGGGAATTGGGCATTATTTTTCAAAGCTTAGCTGTATCGGCGGCTTCAATAGCTGTCCTCACCAGATAAGGGGTTGAAGTGAAAAGACTAAAAGTATTTCCCATAAGTTGTATGAGGTATCTACTGGTCTGGTTAACTATGGTTCTTACAGCAGTAGCTGCAAATGCGCAGGCTTTTTCTGATCAAACTAATTCTGTGGGAGTATTTGGAGGCATAGGTCTACTTGAAATGCGTAATGCACGGTTTGCAGGTGACGGTACTTTGGCCGTTGGTAGTGGATTTCTGAGTGATAAAAAAAATTATTACGCAACCTGGCAGGCAACTCCATGGCTTGAAACTACTTTAAGATTTTCCGACTATAATAATGCAGTTGGTGGAGTTGATAAAGGTGTGGACATAAAGGTTCGTATCTTTGACGAGGGGCTCTATAGACCGGCTATTGCAGTTGGATTTCAGGATATTCTTGGTGATGGTGTTTTTAGTGGTGAGTATTTGGTAGCTAGTAAAAGACTTTATGATTTTGATATTACGGTGGGCCTTGGTTTTGGCCAGTTAGCAAATAGATCAAAAATAAATAATATATCCCATGTTTTAGGAAGTAATTTTAGAAATCGTAACTCTGATAGTTTTGGTTCAGAAAACTTTAAGTTTGATAGTTACTTTAGTGGTAAAAATATGGGTCTCTTTTGGGGTCTAGAGTATCATTCCCCAATTGAAGGTTTGACGGCTAAACTTGAATATTCAACGATGGATAAGTCGAAAATTAAAATATTTGAGGAATATAAAAGCAAATCAGCGTTCAACCTTGGCTTAAATTATAAAATCAAAAACTGGATAGAACTTGGGGCGGGGTTTATTCATGGAAATCAAATTGCCCTTCATTTTACTTTAAAACAAAACTTAAATAAACCCATCCGTCTCGGCTTTGCTCAAGGACCTGAAGTAGATGAAATTAGGGTGCGCAACCTTGAAAATAATTCTAATAATAATGCTAGTTATAAAGATAGGTATAGTGAGGATATGATATTTGATCGTATTCAACAGATGGGCTTTGTGGTTAAAAAATTAAATTTAAAAAATGATCATGTCGAAATTGATTTAATACCTAATAAATCAGCTATACAAGACCCTTTAGTTATTATAGGCGCAGTTCTTGAAAACTTCAGTTCTACAACTTTAAATTTTCCTGATAAAACTGTATCTGCTGTTTTGGATAGTAATGACGGAAAGCAAGCCCGAAAAACCTATCGAAAAACTCCATTTTATCAGCGAGAACTTAATTTTGATTCAGCGGATAATGTACTGATAGCAAATAGAATTTTTGACCTTTTAGACTTTAAAAAACTCTCACCTGTATCAATTAATATAGCTAGTAATGAAATTGTTGTAACAAAGAATGTTGGTCCATTCCTAGAAATACCGAAAAATATTGGTCGTACTTCTAGGTTGCTCACTATTGCGGCACCTGACAGCATTGAAAGGTTCACTATTTTATCTAAAGATCGTGGTCTTCAAATATCTAAAGTCTCTGTGCTTAGAAAAGATTTTGAAAAAAATGCAAATTATAATAGTAGCCCAGAAGAAATTTTTGCCCGCACCATAATAGTAAAGCCAGAAGGTAATTTAAAAAATACTTTGAATATTCCAAGATTCCCTAATTTTGAATATGGAGTTTTTCCTGATATTGAGGGACATTTTGGTTCTGTAAAAAATGATCACTTTAAAGGTGACTTAAATCTAAAACTTTTTGGGCGAGCAAATTTAAGTGATAGTTTGCAAATTTATGCCGAAGTGCAGCAACACCTTATTGGTAACTTAGATTTGTTACCTGTTTCCAATAATATTAATGTAAATCATGTTAGGAGCAATATAGGGCTTTATGCTGCGCAAGGCACTACCAGCCTAAGGCGCTTAAATATTGAATATCTAAAAAACCCCTTAGATAATTTTTATACAAGACTTACTGTGGGGCACCTTGAAAGGATGTACTCTGGTATTAGCGGTGAAGTCCTCTATCGACCTTATGGAAATAGCATTTCATTAGGAGCTGAAATTAATTATGTTAAGCAACGTGGTTATGAGCAACTTTTTAATATGCGAAATTATAAAACTGTCACCGGACACGCAACGGTTAATTATGTAAATAAAAAATATGATATTACAAGTCGTATTAGTTTTGGGAGATACCTTGCTAAAGATTGGGGGACTACAATTGATATATCCCGTCAGTTTGCTAGTGGCATTATAATTGGTGCAAGTGCAACTTTTACTAGTTTGACGAAAAATATAAGTGAACGGTCTAGTCCCGATAAACAAATTTATATGACAGTGCCGTTCGATTTCTTTTGGTTCAAACAGAGCCGAAATAAAGGAAACTTTAAATTTAAACAGCTTGGTAAAAACGGTGGTCAAAAGATTATGCACAATACAAATTTGTTTGATCTTATGACTGCGGGTCAGCCGGAAAGTCTTAAGAATAGTTGGAACGCCATATTAAATTAAATAATTATATTCAGAGGGATTTTATAGTTTCAGTTGTTATCTGGAAAAATTTTATTTGAACGGCCTGTTATGTAGTAAGCTAAAAGACCTACATATTCGTGAATAGCCAGATCAAAGCGTTGGAAATTTTCGGAAAAACTCAATCTAAAAAAACCATCGTACTTGAGGCTTGTTCTATAATCCACCGGATAGGGTTGTATGTTAATTCCTGCTTGTTGGAACGTCCCTACCGAACGTGGCATATGAAACGCACTTGTAACTAATAACCATTTATTACACTCCCCCACCTTAATAAGAGCCTTGCTTCCAATGGCGTTGCTGTGTGTATTGTAGGAATCAGTCTCAAACCTTACTCTAGAAAGGTTAATGCCGGCTTCTTTGAAAAAAATTCGTGCTACATCATTTTCGGAAAAACCGCTAGGCTCAGGTCTTACTCCACCAGAATGAATTATTGGAAGAGTAGTGTACTTTTTTGCCAGAGCTGCCGTTTGGATTAAACGTTCGCTAGAATCATTAAAGGTGGCCTGATTTGTTGTATTAGTTAGTAATGGATTTTCTGAGCCAGAAAGAACAATTATTCCACTGTAAGAGCTTAGGTCCGTTTTATTGCGAAAATCGTCCATGCGACTTTCAAGAGGCCACAGGATCCAGCTTGATAAGTTTGTGAAACCAACTAACGACATAATTGTAATACTAGTAATGACTAGGTAGCGTCCAATTTTTAAAAAAATATTTTTCTTTTGGTTGTATATATTTAAAAATAGTCCAAGAAGGAGCATTAGAAAAAAAAAGTTTCCTGGTTGAATTAAGATCCAAATTGTTCTTGAAATTATATTATCCCATTCCAATGGTTATGACTACTTTCCTAATTAAAATATGAATGTTATGAGAGACTACGTTTCTATCAAAATAATTAAAAGCAAAAAAACGAAAATAAGTCAAAAACGTTATTGCATGTTGATCTGAAACTCACTATGTTCGCACAACGATGAGGCAATCTGTTGATTTTTGGGGTGTAGCCAAGCGGTAAGGCAGCGGGTTTTGATCCCGTCATCGCAGGTTCGATCCCTGCCACCCCAGCCATCAGTCATCAAATTTCTTTAATTTACTAAACTACTCTGGTGTGGGGCGTTAGTTTATTTATTGCATCAAAAAATTCATCAAAATTATTAATAATTAAATGTGGAAACAATTTAGTAATGGGAGTTTCTGTGTAGCCGAAAGATACACCAACAGACAACATTCCCGCTCCTTTAGCAGCCTCTATATCATTTATACTGTCACCAACCATAATTGCCCCCTTGGGATCTGCTTTCATTAATGCGCATGTGGAAATAAGATGACGTGGATCAGGTTTTTTAAATGGAAAACTGTTCCCACAGGTTATTGCATTAAAATAGTTAAAAATTTTAAGTTCTTTAAGAAGTAGATGAGTAAGCTTATCACTTTTGTTTGTACAAATAGCCAATGGTATGTTTTGTTTGATAATAGTGTCTAGCATTCGAATAACACCAGGAAAAAGTACCGTTTTGTCAGCTATATGGCTTTGATAGTAATTAATATATTGGTCATGGAGAACCTCTAATTCTTGATCTTCTAGGATTTCACCATTGTATTCATAGCCTTTTTTTATGAGAGCTCTGGCGCCTTCACCTACCATATTTCGAATAAGGTCATGGTGAATTTCATTGCGTCCAGATGTGCTAAGTAGGTGATTTAAAGTTGCCGCCAGATCCAGAGCGGTGTCAGCAATAGTTCCGTCTAAATCAAACAGAATGGCACTAGGTTTTTTTTTAAGCATTTTAATTTCATTTTGTTGTTAATTTGAAGTTATTAATATAAATAAGTATTTAATATTAATAACTATTATGACATTATGTTAATAAAATAAAGTACTAGAATAAGAAAATTGTTGGAAATAATAATATAAAATGAATAATTCTGACCTTGCTATCATCATTCTTGCTGCCGGAAAGGGTACTAGGATGAAATCGTCATTGCACAAAGTTCTTCACCCACTTGGCGGGAGAACAATGTTGCAGCACCTCATGGATACGACATCTCAACTTCAGCCCGTATGCAAAATTATTGTAGTAGGCGCAGGTAAAGAGCAGGTTGAGATAGCTATTGGTGATCAGGCTGACATTATTCAACAAGAGCCGCAGCTTGGAACTGGACATGCCGTGCAGGTAACACGCGAAAAACTTCAAAGTTTCAAAGGTAACGTACTCATACTATTTGGTGATGTTCCACTTCTATCAACTTTGACAATGCAAAGAATGATTGATACTCGCTCTAAAACAGGTGCGTCCCTTGTAGTATTAGGGTTTACACCCAAAGAGACTAAATTCTATGGAAGAATTAAGTTAAATAGTAAAAATGGCGTTGAGAGTATAGTTGAATATAAAGATGCTTCTGTTGAAGAGCGCAGAATAACTCTATGTAATAGTGGAGTTATGCTTTTAGATGGTTCAATTATGTTCGACTTACTCGATAGCCTTGATAATATTAATACCGCTGGGGAATATTACCTTACTGATGTAGTTAAAATTGCTAAATCAAAAGATTTAAATTGTGCTTTAGTTGAAACCAATGAAGAAGAAGTAATGGGAGTAAATAGTAGGTCTGAACTTGCATATGCCGAAGGATTATTTCAAGAAGAGAGACGCCACCACTTTATGGATGAGGGGGTAACATTAACTGACCCAGCTAGCGTCTTTTTTAGTTTTGATACAAAAATTGGTAGAGATGTTAATATAGGGCCCAATGTGTTTTTTGGGAATGGTGTGGAAATTGCTGACGATGTGACGATAAACGCATATTGCCATATTGAGGGTGCTAAAATTGGTAATGGTTCTATAATTGGACCTTTTGCGAGGTTGCGCCCGGCCGTTGAGCTTGGTGAGAGGGTTAAGGTTGGTAATTTTGTTGAAATTAAAAAAACCATAATTGATAATGACGCTAAGGTAAGCCATCTAAGTTATATAGGTGACGCAAAAATTGGTAAAAATGTTAATATTGGTGCTGGAACAATAACATGTAACTATGATGGTTACCTGAAATATCAAACAGATATTGGTGATGGTGCGTTTGTTGGTTCAAATTGCGCTTTGGTGGCACCCGTAAGTATTGGAGCTGGGGCCATTATTGGGGCAGGGAGTGTTATTACAACTATTGTTGAAAAGAATGCACTTGCAATATCCCGGGTTAAGCAGAGACAATTTGGTGGCTGGGCTGCCAAGTTTAGGCAAAAAAAAAAGAAATAGAAATTAAAGAGTAAGAATTTATGTGTGGTATTGTTGGTATTATTAGCAATAGTAATGTTGCGGATCGTATTGTTGATTGTTTAGAAAGGCTAGAATATCGTGGGTATGACGGTTCAGGGTTAGCAACAATTAACCCTAATCTTAAACTAAATCGTCGTCGCGCTAAGGGTAAATTAGCTAATCTTAAAAATGAAATTATAAGCAATCCAATTTTTGGGAATACTGGAATTGGCCATACGCGTTGGGCAACTCATGGTAAGCCTACTGTTGCAAATGCTCATCCGCATATATCTGAAAAAGTAGCTGTGGTTCATAATGGTATTATTGAAAATTTTCAATTTCTTCGCAATAAACTAATTGCTAAAGGCCACATTTTTAATACTGATACTGATACTGAAACTGTTGTCCATCTAATTACTGACTATATTGATGCTGGTTTAAGTCACCAAAGAGCAGCTAAAGAAGCAATTACGGAGTTAGAAGGTGCTTTTGCTTTGGCTATCATATTCGAGGGAGAAGAAAACCTTATGATTGGTGCCCGCCAAGGAAGTCCGCTTGTTCTGGGGTATGGTGATGGGGAAATGTATCTTGGCTCTGATGCCGTCAGTATCTCAAATTTAACGAATAAAGTTGTTTACCTTGAGGAGGGGGACAGAGTTGAGCTTACCAATAATTCGGCTAAAATTTTTAATAAAGATTTTGCGCTGGTAGAGCGGAAGATAATTACTGTAGACCCTGAAGTAACCAGTAAAGATAAGGGTAATTTCAATCATTATATGATGAAAGAGATTTATGATCAGCCTACTGTAGTTGGTCAAACACTAGGTAAACTAATTAATCCCCTTAAAGGTAGTGTTAACCTAGGTGCCCTACCATTTAATTTGGCTGAGGTTACAAGAATTACTATTATTGCCTGCGGTACGAGCTTTTATGCTGCAATGGTAGCAAAATATTGGCTTGAGAAAATTGGACGTATTAACGTTGATGTAGATATTGCCTCCGAATTTCGCTATCGAGAACCTGTCATGGTTTCTGGCGGGCTTTCAATTTTTATTTCTCAATCTGGTGAAACAGCAGACACCCTAGCAGCCCTAAAGTACGCTAAAAATCAGGGACAAAGTATTTTATCGATTATTAATACTATTCAAAGCTCGATGGAACGGGAAAGTGATTATGTTCTTCGCACTCAAGCTGGGCTTGAAGTTGGTGTAGCGTCGACGAAATCCTTCACTTGCCAACTTGCTGTGCTAGCATGCTTTTCTATTACGTATGCAAAAATATGCAGTAAAATTAGCGATGTAGAAGAATCCCGCCTTTGTAATGCACTTTTAGAGGTCCCTGCGAGGATGGTTGATGTGCTTAGCCATGATTCCAAGATTAAAAGCATGGCTATAAAAATTGCTGAGGCTCGGGATGTAATTTATCTTGGTCGTGGATTGGAATATCCGATTGCTTTGGAAGGAGCTTTAAAGCTAAAGGAAATATCTTACATTCATGCTGAGGGTTATGCTGCTGGGGAAATGAAACATGGTCCAATTGCGCTAATTGATCACAAAGTGCCAATCATTGTCATAGCACCAAGCAATCGACTTTACGAAAAAACTCTATCAAATATGCAGGAAGTGATAGCTCGTAATGGACAAGTTTATTTTTTTACTGACGCGGAAGGGTTTAAAAAAGATGGGGATTTAGCTATTGAAACAATCGCTATGCCCAATTTAGATGAGTTTGTGACACCAATTCTTTATGCAATACCAGTTCAGCTTTTGAGTTATCATACTGCTGTTGCTAAAGGCACGGACGTTGATCAACCAAGAAACTTGGCAAAATCTGTAACGGTGGAGTAAGTTTGTACAGAGAATTGGGGTATAAAAAATGCAAATAATTTATGTTCATGCAATGTTAGCACTGCTTGCAGTTCCACTTGGTCTTTATATCTTCGTAACTAGAAAAGGCACAAAGCAGCACAGGATGCTTGGACGAATTTGGGTTACTTTTTTAGTTGTTGTTTCTTTGACAGCAATATTTATTCAAACAATTAACCCTGGTCAATATTCATTAATCCATCTTTTGATACCTTTTACTTTGGGTTCACTGATATACTCCATTTGTAACATAAAGAAATTCCAAAAAACAAAAATAGAAAGATATAAATTCGCACACATGTATTCGATGATAGGTGTGTATGTTGGAGCACTTTTACTTGCTGGTGCGTTTACTTTGATGCCTGGTAGATTTTTTAATGAGATTTTATTTGGATAATTATGAAAGAAAAATACATCAAGTTTTACATGATTTTTGATAGGAGATTTAAAAACCTTATCAAAAGTATTCAATGAAAAGAGAGGATACTTCTCTTTTTATAAACGGGATATCATTACGGAAATGAAAATGAAGTCTATTTGTGGTCACTCTAACAGTGAAGGTAACCCCCCCCTGTTGAACTCAGTCAGTGACGGTGGTAAGCATGAGGGACTATTTTGAAAAATGGTGGAATTTTCAACAGCCTTAAGAGAAAAAACCATCAAAAATTATAAGAGGCTTTAAACGGACGAAATACAATGTGGCAGGTACCAATAGTTTTATATTTATTGTTTCCATTATTAATTGGAATCATTTTTCTTGGTTTGCAAAAGAAAATAAAAGTTAAGCATGATATATCAGGAATAGAAAAAAACTGTTTTGTTGGTTATTGCTGGACATATTTCATTTTTGGCTTCTTTGTCCCTATCTATCGTGGGGAAATTTTAATAGGTGTATTACATTTCATTTTATCTGTTGTAACTCTTGGAGTTTTTCAGCTAATAATGCCATTTCTCTATAATAAACAATACTCTACTAGGCTCTTAAACAACTCTTGGTCATTTAACGACACCAATGAGAATAATAATGTTGCTAGAAAAAAAATTGGTATAGCTCCCCTATAAAAATATTTAATAAAGATTTATGGATAAATGAATTTAAAGGTATCAAGAATGTATGATTATGATTTTTTTGTGATTGGGGCTGGCTCTGGCGGTGTTAGAGCGAGCAGAATGGCTGCTTCATACGGAGCTAAAGTTGGGCTTTGTGAAGATTATAGAGTTGGTGGGACTTGCGTAATTCGTGGCTGTGTACCTAAGAAGCTATTTGTATACGCCTCGGAATATTCTAGTCATTTTAAAGATGGTCTTGGTTTTGGGTGGTCCAGTGCTGACCATAATTTTAATTGGAATACGTTAAAGGTTAATAAAGATAAAGAGATTAATCGCTTAGAGGATCTGTATCGAAAAAACCTTAGCAACCACCAAGTTGAGATTATAAAGGCCCGTGGGAAGCTTATTGATAAGCATACCGTTAAATTAACAGATGATAAGGGATCTTCTACTGTAACAGCCTCTAAGATTTTGATTGCAACTGGTTCATGGCCATCATTTCCAAGTATTCCTGGAATTGAGCATGCCATTTCATCTAATGAAGTATTCGAATTTGAAAAACTCCCTGAGTGTATTACGATTGTTGGTGGCGGTTATATTGCAGTCGAAATGGCTGGGATCTTTAATGGATTAGGAGTGAAAACTTCGCTTATATACCGTGGTGAAGAAATTCTACGTGGTTTTGATTTGGAAATTCGCTCTAAGCTTCGCGAGGAAATGCTAAAAAAAGGTATTGATGTGCGCATTAATGAAGAGGTGGAAGAAATTGTAAAAACTGTGGACGGATATTTACTAACTCTTCTAATTGGTAAGGAATTAAAAACGAATTGTGTTGTTTATGCTACTGGGCGTAAAGCGAATACAGGAAGTATGGGGCTTGAAGAGGTTGGTGTAAAACTTAAACCTAATGGTGATATCGATGTAGACGAATTCTATCGTTCAACTGTTGATAATATATTTGCAGTTGGTGATGTGACGGGTGGAATGCAACTAACGCCAATTGCAATAAAAGAGGGCGCAGCTCTTGCTGCCACGCAATTTAACGACACTCCAACATTTGTTAATTATGACAATATACCAACGGCTATTTTCTCTCAACCACCTATTGGTACTGTTGGTCTGTCCGAAGAAGAAGCTCGTAACAAATATGGAGATGATATTCAGGTTTATAAAAGTGAATATAAATCTATGAAATTTACACTTGCTGGTAGAGATGAACGGTCACTTATAAAAATTCTCGTTGATGGTAAAACTGACATGGTAGTTGGGGCTCACATGATAGGCCCTGATAGTGCGGAAATTATTCAAGGAATGGGAATAGCCATTAAGTGCGGAGCTACAAAGGCACAATTTGATGATACGGTTGCCGTCCACCCTTCTTCGGCAGAAGAATTCGTTTTGATGAAGTAATGCTTCACAATGTTGTATAATAGTTTTATAGAAAGCATAGATAATAGAACTATTCATTGGAATTGAAGAATGACTAAAAACTGGAAACCCGATAGCTGGAGATCAATGCCTATTCGCCAGGTGCCCACTTATCCAGATGATTTAAAGTTAGCTGAAGTAGAATCCCGACTTGGAAACCTTCCCCCCCTTGTATTCGCAGGCGAGGCACGCCGACTTAAAACACAACTGGGTGACGTAGCAAAGGGCAATGCTTTTTTACTTCAGGGTGGTGATTGTGCTGAGAGTTTTGCAGAATTTCACGCAGATAAAATTCGTGATACTTTTAGAGTTCTATTACAAATGTCTGTTGCGCTTACTTTTGCTGCTAGCTGCCCTATTGTTAAGGTTGGTCGTATGGCCGGGCAATACGCAAAACCCAGAAGTTCTGATATGGAAACTAAGGATGGAATAACTTTGCCAAGTTATCGCGGTGATATCATCAATGGTATTAGTTTTGATGAAAAATCTCGTATTCCGGATCCAGAGCGTATGGTCCAGGCATATAATCAGTCTTCTTCTACCCTTAATTTATTACGTGCATTTGCTCAGGGCGGCTATGCTAACCTCAAGAAAGTACATCAGTGGAACCTTGATTTTGTTGGTCGCGGTGAAGCAGTAGAAAAATATCAAGATCTAGCTGGTCGCATAGATGAAGCACTGGCTTTTATGGAGGCTTGTGGTATTGATCCAAATAGCACGGCTTTGCACGGCACAGACTTTTATGTTTCCCATGAAGCATTGCTTCTTCGTTACGAGGAAGCGTTAACTCGTATCGATAGCACAAGTGGTGATTGGTATGATACATCTGGCCACATGGTGTGGATTGGTGATCGTACGCGCATAAAAGGTGAGGCCCACGTAGAATTTTTGCGCGGCATCCAAAATCCGCTCGGCTTAAAGGTTGGACCAACAACTAAACTTGATGAACTGATAGAAATTATTGATATCCTTAATCCAGAGAATGAGGCTGGACGTATTACGCTGATTTGTCGAATGGGTGCCGGAATTGTTGAGGATAAGCTGCCACCGGTGATTAAACGTATAGAAGAAGAAGGTAAGACGGTTGTATGGTCATCTGACCCAATGCATGGAAATACTATTTCAGCAAGTAATGGCTTTAAAACAAGACCCTTTGAAGATGTACTTGCTGAAATTCGTCGCTTTTTTCGTATCCATCGTAGTATGGGAACCTATGCTGGTGGCGTTCATTTTGAAATGACAGGTCAGGACGTAACTGAATGTACCGGAGGAGCTGAAGCTATTACTGAAGAGAAACTTGCTGACCGTTACCGTACTCATTGTGATCCACGTCTTAATGCAAGCCAAAGCCTTGAACTCGCCTTTCTTATAGCTGAAGGTCTTAAAGAAGAGCGTGACGAACGTATTAAAGAAAAAAAAGCGACCTCATCAAACTAATAAGGACGGGTATGTCAAATGGTCAGTGCACTAAAAATCGCCATAGCGACTATCAATCCAACTGTAGGTGATATTGACGGTAATGCAGAACGTATTCTTGAAGTTAGGAACAATCATTTAGAAGTTGATTTGATTATTTTTAGTGAACTAGTTCTTATTGGTTATCCCCCTGAAGACTTAGTACTAAAGCCTTCTTTTCAACGTGACGCTATGGATAAGGCGTTGGAAGTAGCAGCTCAAACTCTTGACGATGGTCCTGCGATGCTTCTGGGTTCACTTTGGGTTGAGGGTGGAAAGCTATACAATAGTTCACTTTTTATGGAAATGGGTAAAATATCAGCTATTCGTCATAAGCACGACCTACCAAATTATGGAGTGTTCGATGAGAAGCGGGTGTTTGAAAGTGGGCCATATCCTGAACCTATAGATTTTAAGGGGATAAAGCTTGGTGTGTTAACCTGTGAAGATCTCTGGTGGGAGAATGTCACAGAACACCTTACTAACAAGCAGAGTGATATTCTTATATCTCTAAATGGATCACCATATGCTCTCTCTAAAGCGCGAGATCGTTTTGCCAATGGGAAAGAAAGAAGTACTCAGTCTGGTATACCACTTATCTACACAAATCAAATCGGTGGACAGGATGAACTTGTCTTTGATGGTGAAGCATTTGTAATGGACAAGGGTGGTAATGTAATTGTCCGCCAGCGTGCCTTTGAAGAAGTTGTGAGTATAACTAAATGGCATAAAGGTAACGAAAAATGGATTTGCGAAACGCAGAAATTACCTCCTAAAAATGATCGCCTAATGGATATTTATCAGGCAATAATGATTGGGTTGCGTGACTATGTGAATAAAAATAATTTCCCTGGTGTAGTTTTAGGTATGTCTGGCGGTGTTGATAGCGCTTTAAGTGCAATTGTGGCTATTGATGCTCTTGGGGCGGACCGTGTTCACCTTGTTATGATGCCAAGTAAGTTCACCTCTCAAGAAAGTCTTATTGATGCAGCTCAGGCTGCGGAGATGATGGGATGTAGCATTGATAATATACCAATTGGTGAGGGTGTCGATGCATTTGAAAAAATGCTTGTAGCTTCATTCGCGGGCACTGAGAAAGACCTAACTGAAGAAAATGCTCAGTCTCGACTTCGAGCTATTATACTTATGGGCCTCAGTAATAAATTTGGTAAAATGGTATTAACTACGGGTAATAAATCTGAAATGTCAGTTGGTTATGCTACAATTTATGGTGATATGTGTGGCGGTTTTAATACACTTAAAGATATCTATAAACTTGATGTTTTTAAGCTAAGCGAATGGCGAAACAACAACCATCCAAGTGGAGGGTTTGGTCCAAACTGTCAAGTTATGCCTGTTAATATAATTGAAAAAGCTCCCACTGCTGAGCTTCGTCCAGATCAAAAAGACGAAGATAATCTTCCACCCTATGAGGTTCTTGATGATATTCTTAAATCTTTAATTGAGCGGGAAATGTCGGCAAGGGAAATTGTAAAGACCGGTCATAATCCAAAAATTGTTGCACATATACAAAATTTATTATACGTGGCGGAATATAAAAGACGTCAGGCGCCACCTGGAGTTAAGATAACAGAAAAGAGTTTTGGTAGGGACCGTCGTTACCCAATTACTAACGGTTATAGAGACAAAATTATATAATAGTGTATATAATAAAAATTTTAAAATAGGATTAAAAAATAATGTCTGTGAAAGTAAGGTTTGCTCCTAGTCCAACAGGTCTCTTGCATGTAGGAAATATGAGAACTGCTATTTCAAACTGGCTTTATGCTAGAAAAATGGGTGGCGTATTCTTTCTCCGTATTGATGATACCGACCTAGAGAGATCAACAATAGAATATGAAGAAGGTATTATGGAAGATCTTCTCTGGCTCGGACTTGATTGGGATGAGAGCGCTAAACAATCAGAACGTTTTGATCGTTATGATGAAGCTGTTAAAAAATTGAAAGCCGATGGTCGCCTTTATCCCTGCTATGAAACTTCCCAGGAGTTGGACTTAAAAAGGAAAGTACAACTTGGTCAGGGACGACCTCCACTTTATGATCGTGCTGGTCTAAGTCTTACAGAGGTAGAAAAAGAAAAGTTCGAATTAGAAGGTCGCAAAGCCCATTGGCGTTTTAAACTAGATATCCCTGCGCGTGTCGAATGGAATGATCAAATAAAAGGTAATCAAAGCTTTGATATTGCAGCATTGTCAGACCCTATTTTGGTTAGAGGGGATGGTACTTACCTTTATACGCTTCCAAGTGTAGTAGATGACATTGATTTTAAAATCACCCATATCATGCGTGGTGAGGATCATTCCGCTAATAGTGCAGTACAAACTCAAGTTTTTGAAGCACTTGGTTCAAAAGCTCCTGAAATGGCACACTTTTCACTTTTGACAGGCATTGCTGGTGAAGGATTATCTAAACGGCTTGGTTCCGCAAGCATTAAGTCATATCGTGATGAAGATGGACTAGAAGCCATGAGTATCATAAGTTTACTTGCACGAATTGGCTCGTCTGAACCAGTAATGCCATTCACAAGTGTAGAACCATTGATAGAGGATTTTGAGTTTTCTAAATTTAGCAGAGCAACTGCAAAGTTTGACCCCAATGATCTTCATATACTAAATGAAAAAATACTTCATGTGACAGACTATATTGCCGTAAAAGAACGTTTACCTGACAGTGTTACTGAGAAAATATGGAATGTGGCGAGGGCTAATATCAAAATAATTGATGATGTTAAGGAATGGCTTAAAATTGTAAATGGCCCTGTAACCCCAGTGATAGAGGATCGTCACTTTATTGCCAAGGCAGTTGGGATGCTTCCAAGTGGAAACTGGGACAATGAAACATGGAAAGAATGGACTGCAGCGGTTAAAAAAGAAACAGGCACAAAAGGTAAAAAACTTTTCATGCCACTCCGTCAAGCAATTACAGGCCTTGATCATGGTCCAGAAATGGGCTCTCTTTTACCACTTATTGGTGAAGAACGGGTGAGGGCTCGATTGAAGGGTAGTGAGGCTTGAATGAGTTCAAAACTTAAATTATATAATACCCTTACTAATAAAAAAGAAGAGTTTAAGGCAATTAATCCTAAACATATAACAATGTATGTATGCGGACCGACTGTGTACGATTTTTCTCATGTAGGTAACGCCCGTCCTGTTGTAGTTTTTGATACGCTGGCAAGACTTTTAAGGCATGATTATGACAAAGTAACATACGCGCGTAATATTACTGACATTGATGATAAAATCATTGAGGCCGCTACAAACGGTAATATAGCAGAAATTACCGAAAAATTTGCTCGGCACTATGAAGATGATATGAGTGCATTAAACGCCGAAAAACCAGACATTGTTCCAAAAGCTACCGACTATGTAGATGAGATGATAGCTCTTATATCTGACCTTATTACAAAAGGACATGCTTACGAAGCTAATGAACATGTGCTTTTTGAAATTTCAACTATGGATGACTATGGGGAGTTATCAGGGCGTAAAGTTGAAGATTTACTTGCAGGTGCCCGCGTAGATATCGCTGGTTACAAACGTGAGGCTTCTGATTTTGTACTCTGGAAGCCCTCCTCCGATGCACAACCTGGCTGGGAAAGTCCGTGGGGTAGAGGCCGACCAGGGTGGCATACTGAGTGTTCGGCAATGATTAAAAAAAACTTTGGCGAGACCATTGATATTCATGGTGGGGGTCAAGATCTAATTTTTCCACATCATGAAAATGAAATTGCTCAAAGTAAATGCGCCCATGGAGGGAGAAACCTTGCCAATTATTGGATGCATAATGGTTATTTAACTGTTAACGGGGAAAAAATGTCAAAGTCACAGGGGAACTTTGTGACGGTGCATGACCTACTTAAAGAGTTTATTGGCGGAGGTGAGGATATTAGATTATGTCTTCTTACCGCACAATATAGGCAACCGGTTGATTTTAGCAAGGGCGGGGTTATTCAGGCTAAAAAACAACTGGATAAATGGTATAAAACTACTCAGGGAGTAGAGCCCACAGTTGTTTCTGATGCGGTTCTTGATGCGCTGCGTGATGACCTTAATACACCAAAGGCTATTATGGAATTAAATCAGCTCTCCAAGAATGAAAATAAAAAAGGCGAGCTGCTTGCTTCCGCTCAATTGCTAGGATTACTAGAAAGTACTATTGAGAAAAGATTGATGGGTTCTCTTAAAATTAATCCTGAGAAAATTGAAGATAAAATTTTGGAAAGAACTACTGCCAAGATGGATAAAAACTGGAAACGCGCTGACGAAATTCGTGATGAACTTAATAAATTAGGTATAAAACTTCTAGATAGGCCAGACGGCACAACGGCTTGGGAATAGCTTGTGGCTGGTACCAATCATAAAAAAAATACGTCTAATGAAATCATTGGACCTGCTATTATTCTTGTTGTTCCGCAACTTGGTGAAAATATTGGTAAGGCTGTACGAGCGATGTATAATTTTGGTCTTACCGACCTGAGGCTTGTTGCTCCACGTGATGGTTGGCCTAATGAGGCAGCAATTGCACCTGCCGCAGGTGCTGATATCGTTCTTAAAAAGACCAGGGTTTATGGTTCAACAGCAGAAGCTATTTCAGACCTTACGTATGTTTATGCCACAACCGCCCGCCCACGTGACATGATTAAAGAAGTTATAACACCCAAGCGTTGTTGTAGTTTGATGCGTAAACATGTTGTCTCTGGTAAAAAAGTAGGTCTATTATTTGGCCCTGAAAAGGCAGGGCTTAAAAATGATGATATTGCTCTTTCAACGGCAATTGTCTCGGTACCCCTAAACCCAAGCTTTGCCTCAATTAATCTTGCTCAAGCTGTTGGTCTTATGTCGTATGAATGGTTTCAGACTGATACTAATATCAAAGATAGTTTTATGCCTTTGCTTGATACTAAAACTGCAACCTCAGGAGAACTTTATAAGTTGTTTGAGCATATGGAGGCAGAACTTCAAGAAGCTGGTTATTTTCGCTCGGATCAGCGGCGTTCTCTGATGCGCAGAAACCTAAGAAACATATTTACTCGTTCACAGTTGACCCACGAAGAAGTGAGTACAATGAGAGGTGTAGTCAAGGCTCTCGCAACGGGTGGTGGCGCTGGATGGATTGCAGAAAAAGAAGAACTCAGAAAAAAAAATAAAAACAGTGATTAAATTTGACAACTTGTCAAAACTAGCTATATTCCGCCCATCTCGAATGACTTGGGTGAGAACCTCAGGTTGCGTAGGAACCTCATATTGTACCTACGGTGCTGATATTATATTAATTCTAAACAAGAAGCGATTTGAAAATGACTAAACGTACACAAGCCAAGTACAAAATCGATCGCCGTATGGGTGAAAACATATGGGGTCGTCCAAAATCACCAGTCAATACACGTGAATACCGTCCCGGCCAACATGGTCAAGGCCGTCGTGCTAAGCTCTCTGATTATGGTATACAGCTTATGGCCAAGCAGAAACTTAAGGGTTACTATGGCGATATCACAGAAAAACAATTTAAACGGATTTACAAGGAAGCTGATCGTCGTAGAGGTGATACAGGGCAAATCTTTGTTGGCCTTCTTGAATGTCGTCTTGATGCAGTTGTTTACCGTTCAAAGTTTGTCCCGACTATCTTTTCGGCAAGACAGTTTGTGAACCACGGCCACGTGACTGTAAATGGTAAAAAAGTTAACATTCCTAGTTTTATGATAAAAGCTGGCGATGTAATAGAGATCCGCGAAAAATCACGTCAGATCCCAATGGTTATTCAAGGTTTAGAGAGCACAGAACGTGACATTCCTGATTACATATCATCAGATGTTCATAAAGTAACCTTTCTGCGTGTTCCAACCCTAGATGAAATTCCTTACGCAGTTGTTATGGAACCAAACCTTGTAGTCGAGTTTTATTCACGATAACTTCTATTCTTATCTAATTGGTAATATAAATAATTAAAATGCTGCTCAGTTTAATTACTGGGTGGCTTTTTTTATATTAATTAAAAAGTTAGGTAAGGAGTAATTGTAGTTAATGGTTCTTATTTTTTTTATCTATATTTTTTGATAATTTTCTAGTGAGTAAATACATAAGGAATCCTGTAATAATTATTACGATACTAAATAATATTTCTTTTGTATTTTGAATAGTTAAGTAACACAGGGTAACCAGGGTAATACCAATAAAAATAATTGGTGGTAATGGATAAAAAGGAATTTTAAAACTATCCTTTTCAATAGTTGTTTCCTTTTGTCTCAAAATGAAGACCCCAATAATGACAACAAGAGAGTTGATGGCCATCGTAGCGCCTGAAAAAAGTAATATACTTTGAAATGTTGCAGACCAAAGGAATATCAGTGCAATTATTGATTGCAGCCAAATAGCTGTTGATGGGATACCGTGTTTGTTTTTTTTTCCTAATATCTGAAATAAAGAATAATCTTCACCAAGCACTTGAAGAATACGAGGGGCAGCCATCAACATTGCACTAACGGTAGAAATTAATAATAGCGACAATAGTATGCTCATAACACTGCCGCCTATTTTACCAAAAGCATATGTTGCAGAAATATAACCAATTTCAAGTTGACCAGCCATGGCACTCATAGGTGCTGTCGCAAGAAATACATAGTTTAAGAGTAAATAGCATACCATCACGGCACCAGTACCTACCATTAATACTCGTGGTAATGATTTTTTTGGATCAACTAATTCGCTGGTAAGGTATGTAGCTGCGTTCCAACCTGTGTATGCATAACCAACATAAATAAGGGAAACTGCAAATGAACCACCAGTAAAAAGGGAAAAGTCCGAAGTTGAAGGCATGTAATTTACATCTTGCAAGTTATTACTAAAAAATAAAGCTGCCAGTGAGAAAGCGATAATTAACAAAATTTTTCCTGTTGTAAAAAAACTTTGTAATGTCCCACTATTTTTATGGTTAGTAGAATGAATGGCAGTCATTAAAAAAATTAACACTGTTCCTAGCCAGAGAGAATCAAGTTTTGGAAAAACAGAACTTAAATATTCTCCAAAAGTCATTGCTGCAAGTGCAGTGGGGGCTGCAAAACCAACGGTTACAGAAATCCAACCTGATACAAACCCAGCACCGGGATGATATATTTCAGTGAGAAAATTATACTCACCACCAGAACGAGGCAGTTTTGAACTAAGTTCCGCATAGCAAAGAGCGCCGCAGAATGACATTATACCACCAATGATCCATAAAGACATGATAACAAAGCCTGAGGTAATGTCAGCTAGCTGAAAGCCTAAACTGGTAAAAATACCAGTACCAATCATATTGGCAATAACTATAGCTATTGCTGTCTTTTCACTAAATTTTTTATTTAAAGACATATTTTTCCTTATTATAATTCAAGAACTTAACATGCCTTTTTAATGGTAGCAAGATGGGTTTTCTATTGCACCTATTTGATATGTTGATAAGATAATTAAAAACCTTAGGAGATACTATGGAACTCGTTCTTGATACACTTGCCAGTGGCTTTCCCTACTTCATCTCTCATTTTGGTTTGACACTTATCATGCTTGGCGTAGGTGTTTATATTTACGAAAAGGTAACACCATATCCAGAACTTGAATTGGTTCGTGAAGGAAATATTGCAGCTAGTATTTCACTTGCAGCTGGAATACTCGGCCTTGCTATACCCCTAGCTGCCTGCCTTGAAGGAAGTGTTAGTCTTTGGGATATTTTTATTTGGGGGTGGGTGATTTTAATTATCCAAGTTCTTTCTTTTTTCTTTGCAAACCTTGTAATTGATAATTTAAATGACCGGATTATAAGAGGTGAAATTGGACCGGCTATTTTACTATTTGCTGGTAAAATTTCGATTGCCTTACTTAATGCGGCTGCCATTTCTGATAAGTTTTAAGTTTATAGATGAAAATTTCAGCAAAGTTCACATTTATATTACTTGCGGTAGTTGTTTTTGTTGGTGAAATATCAAAAGACAGTGGCAATAAAAAAATAGATCCCCGAACCCGTATACGTGAGAGCCCTTTTACCCCTCTGCCAGATATGAGGCCCGAGGGTGTGGGTACTATTGGTCCCGGACGTAAAAGTGACAAAGAAATTGTGATAGCTGAGGAGGAAAGAAAAAGTAGGGCAGAGTACACAGGAACGGCATTTTCGATTGATAATAATGGATTTTGGATAACTGCACGCCACGTAACAAATAATTGTGACCAACTTTTGATAGCACGTCCATTTAAGCGCCCACTTCCCATTGAGGGAGTGGCTGAACATATAGGGTCTGATGTAAGTCTTATCAAAACAGGCCGGGGTTATCCTCCATTGGATATTGATTATAATTTACCAATATTTAATCAGGAAGGGTTCCATTATGGTTTTCCACGCGGCAAACCTGGAGCAGTTTACTCACGATTAATTGGAAGACGAATAATGAAGACTATAGGTGCCAATAATTATAAAGAAATGGTACATGTTTGGGCTGAAAAAAAGCGAATACCTAACAGTAATGAAAGTCTTGGGGGTATTAGTGGGGGACCTATCCTAAATAAAGATGGTAAAGTAGTTGGTGTCCATGTAGCCGGGTCACTACGAAGAGGGCGTTCGTTCTCTTCTCTTCCTTCCAGTATTAACGATCTACTTAACAAATATAGCATAAATATTAATCCAGCTTTTAAAATGGTAAATACAGCAGAGCTTAATACTAGTGATTTTTCAAATGTAGGAAATAAATTGCGCGATGAGTTAACCGTTGCTCAGGTGGTATGTAGAACTTATTAGGGTACAAAAAAATTCCTTTTTTTCAACCCTGTTAATGTAAATAGATTATATGGAACGAAGGTTTGTAGCAAAAAACTCAAGAGTTCTTCTCCAAGCGATTTCTGCCATTTTTTCATCATAACGCCCGGTGCTATCATTATGAAAACCGTGTCGCGCACCGCTATACATATGCATTTTGTATGAAGCCCTATTGCCCTTAAGTACTGCTTCATATGCGGGCCAACTAGCGTTAACTCGCTGATCTATTTCTGCAAGCTGGACTAGTAATGGTCCTTTGACATTATTCACTATATCAGTACGGGCAGGGGTGCCATAAAAAGGTACGGCTGCGTCAACAACATTAGGAAGGCTTGCGGCTAGGAAATTACTAATATATCCACCAAAACAAAACCCAACAACACCAAGTTTACCGTTTGAACTAATGTGAGTTTTTAAATAATGAGTTGCAGCAATAAAATCAAATTCAACTTTAGAAGGATCAAGACTACTCTGCATTGATCGTCCCTCATCGTCATTTCCAGGATAGCCACCCAAAGGGTGAAGGGCGTCAGGTGCAAATGCAACATATCCGGCCTTTGCAAGGCGCCGTGCTACATCTTTAATATATGGATTAAGTCCCCTATTTTCATGAACTACAAGGATGGCAGGTCTTTTCTCATCTGCGGTTTGGGTATTTGGCTGAACTAGATATCCGCTACCTTCTCCGTGACCATTTAGGGAAGGAAATTTAGCATACGTTGCTTTTATATCTTTATCGTTAAAGGAAACTTGTTCTGCAAGTGCATAGTTTGGCATTAACGATGAAGTAAGCAAGGATAAGGTTAAGCCTCCAACAGCGATAGATCTAAGCTTATTCAAAAATTCACGTCGGTCCATCTTGCCATGTGCATAAGCATCATACCAATCAAAGGCCTCTAAAGGTATTTCAATTTTTGTTTTAGTTATGATTTTAAGCTTTCTTTTTTAATTAGTCCTGTGGTTCAATCCCAACAGATTCAAAATGTGCTACTAACTCACCGTTAGCTGCCATTTCACGAATAATGTCACATCCTCCTAGAAACTCACCCTTTACGTAGAGTTGTGGGATTGTTGGCCAATCTGAATATTGCTTGATGCCATCACGAAGGGATTCATCTTGCAATATATTATGTGTTTCGTATTTAATTTTAAAATGGTTTAGTATTTCTATAACGGTTGCTGAGAAACCACATTGGGGAAACATTCTATCACCCTTCATGTAGAGGACAACATCATTTGTGTCTACGTCATTTTTAATACGTTCAAATACTGGGTTTGTCATAATTTATCCTGATAAGTTATTTGTAATTAAGTACTACATATCTGTAAAATTTTATTAAAATTATTATAGTTATTTTGGGGCAGAAGTCTGTAGTGAAAGCGCATGCAATTCAGCCCCAATTTTACCCTCGAGGGCTTTATAAACCAGTTGATGTTGCTGTACGCGATTTTTTCCAATAAATTCTTTGGAGACAACTTGTGCCGAAAACTGGCTACCATCACCGCGCATATCTTGAACCTGAACATCTGCGCCGGGCAAAATATCCAAAATCATTTCTTTTATTTGTGGCTCATCAAGGGCCATTTATATCTCCTAATCTTCGTTTGACATGTATTTTGGCATCCAAGTGCCATGAGCGTCAAGTAATTCGTTCAATGTTATAGTAAATATGTTTTTTACGTCCAGAGTATGACCAGTGACAAGACCAAGCATTTCCAGGGTTACATTAGCATCGTTAGCAGCTGTTTTGATATCATTGACATCATTAGGACTTGCAGATATGACATATCGAGCTTGATCCTCACCAAATCCATAAGCATGAATGGGGATATTCCCATTATTTAGAGTAATTTCCAGGCCACGGCCGCCAGCCAATACCATTTCTGATAAGGTAATGAATAATCCACCATCAGAAACATCATGACAGGCGGTTATTTTACGGTTTTGTATTTGTGCCCGAACAAAGTCACCATTTTTACGTTCCAGCGCTAAATCAACGGGAGGTGGTGCGCCTTCTTCACGCCCTTCAATTATATTTAAATACTGAGTACAACCAAGATGACCCGTGCATTCTCCAATTAACATAATTACGTCTCCCTCATTCTTTGGAGCTATTGTAATCATCTTGCTGCTATCTTTTAATAGACCAACACCGCCAATGGCTGGAGTTGGATGAATACCAGTACCATTTGTTTCATTATAGAGTGAAACGTTACCGCTTATGACAGGGTAATCCAGCACTGTACACGCTTCACGGATGCCTTCAATTGCCCCAACAAACTGACCCATAATATCAGGACGTTCAGGGTTACCAAAGTTTAAACAATCAGTAATTGCTAATGGTTGTGCACCTACTGCCGTAAGGTTACGCCAAGTTTCAGCTACAGCCTGTTTACCTCCCTCAAATGGATCGGCGTAACAATAACGTGGCGTGCAGTCGGTAGAAATAGCTAGTGCCTTATCAGTTCCATGAACACGAACTACTGCCGCATCTCCACCAGGAATTTGTATTGTGTCTGCCATAACTTGATGATCATATTGTTGCCAAATCCACTCTCGGCTTGAGAGTTCTGAACTGTTGATCATTTTTAAAAGAGTATCTCGAAAATCATTTGGTATAGGAATATCAAAAGCATCAATTGTTGGCTGAATTTCAGTTTTAATCCAAGGGCGGTCATATTCAGGACTGTTATCGGCTAGGGGTTGTGTTGGAATGTCCGCTACGGTCTTTCCCTCAAATAACAAAGTTAGGTTCCCCGTTTCAGTAATTTCACCTATCACTGCAAAATCTAAATCCCACTTTTTAAAAATTGCCTCAGCTTCCCCAACGCGGTCAGGTTTTAAGACAACAAGCATACGCTCTTGGCTTTCAGAAAGCATCATTTCGTATGGTGTCATATTTTCTTCACGTTGTGGAACATTGTCCAAATTAATGGTAAAGCCAACTCCTCCACCTGAGGCCATTTCAACTGATGATGAGGTCAGCCCAGCTGCACCCATATCTTGTATTGCAACAACCATATCAGTTGACATGAGTTCAATGCAGGCTTCTATTAATAGTTTTTCCGTAAAGGGATCGCCAACTTGAACAGTTGGTCGTTTTTCTTCATTGTCTTCCGTAAACTCAGCTGAAGCCATGGTTGCTCCATGGATGCCATCACGGCCAGTCTTTGAACCTACGTAGATTACAGGATTTCCAACACCAGCAGCAGCAGATAAAAATATTTTATCTTGATCTGCTAGACCTACAGCCATAGCATTTACTAAAATATTACCGTTATATGATGGATGAAAATTTGTTTCACCTCCGATAGTTGGTACACCTACACAGTTGCCATACCCACCGATACCTTCAACAACTCCACTTAAGAGATGACGAGTTTTAGGGTGTTCAGGTGAACCAAATCGAAGCGCATTCATATTTGCTATGGGACGTGCACCCATGGTAAATACATCCCGAAGGATGCCCCCAACACCAGTTGCTGCACCTTGGTAGGGTTCAATATAACTTGGATGGTTATGGCTTTCCATCTTGAAGATAGCAGCTTGGTTATCACCAATATCGATAACCCCAGCATTTTCTCCAGGACCATGAATAACCCAAGGTGCCTCTGTAGGAAGAGTTTTAAGATGAAGTTTTGATGACTTATACGAGCAATGTTCACTCCACATAACGGAGAATATACCTAACTCAGTCAATGTTGGTTTTCGACCAAGTATCTTTATCATTAGTTTATGTTCAGCAACGGAAAGACCATGCTCTTTTACAAGGTCATCGGTAATTTCTGGGTTATTATTCCAGTTAATTTTAGTCATGCTTTTAACCCTATTTAAGCGTATTAATTATGCTTTCGAAGAAACCGCGACCATCAGTACCACCCTGTGCATCTTCGATAAGTCGTTCGGGGTGCGGCATCATGCCTAAAACATTTCCACGTTCGTTGATAATACCGGCAATATTATTTTGTGATCCATTTGGGTTGGCACTTGCTGTTGCTTCTCCCGCCTTGCTGACATAACGAAAAGGTATTTGCCCATTGGTTTCCAGCATTTTTAATGTATCCTCATCAGCAAAATAGTTCCCATCATGATGGGCTACTGGAATATCAATAACTTGCCCTTTAGTGTATGCGTTGGTAAAATTAGTTAATGTATTTTCTACCTGCAAATGAACTGTTTTACATACGAACTTTAGAGAACTATTTCTCATAAGTGCGCCAGGCAATAGTCCCATTTCAGTCAAAACTTGAAAGCCATTGCAAACGCCAATAACATTACCGCCTCTTTCAGCGTGCAAAGCAATTGCTTTTATGGCTGGAGATCGGGCCGCCATAGCACCACATCGCAGATAATCTCCGAATGAAAAACCGCCAGGGAGGGCGATTAAATCAACATCGGGTATCTCACTATCTTGGTGCCAAATCTGATAGGGTGTTTTGCCTGTAAGTTTTTCAAGCGCATCAAACATATCACGATTGCAGTTGGAGGCAGGGAAGGTAACAACAGCTGATTTCATATTTTATTCCTATATTGGGATTAGTCTATGGTGATTGAATAGTTTTCAATTACCATATTTGAAAGGAGCTTTTTACACATTTTTTCTACCGTTTCCGCGGCATTTGATTTATCAGTCTCTGCTAGGTCAATTTCTATATACTTGCCCTGACGGACACCTTCTACACCAGAAAAACCAAGTGTTCCTAAGGCGTGCTGAATTGCTTTTCCTTGTGGGTCTAGAACACCATCTTTAAGAGTGATATGAATACGTGCTTTCAAGGTTTTTTCCTTCTCTAGAGTTGTTATTTATCTTCTAATTCTAACGACACACCAAGTCGGCGTGCAACTTCTTGGTAAGCTTCTACTTCACCACCTAGGTCACGGCGAAAACGGTCTTTATCTAGTTTTTCCCCTGTTTCAAAGTCCCAGAGGCGGCAATTGTCAGGACTAAACTCATCTGCAAGAACAATAAAGTGACCATCATCCCCGTCACTAAGTCGCCCAAATTCAAGTTTAAAGTCGATAAGTTCTATACCTACGCTAGCAAAAAACCCTCGAAGGTAATCATTAATTTTTGAGGTCATTTCCATTATCTCAATTAACTCATCCTCCTTGGCTATATCTAGGACAAGAATATGATTTTCAGGAATTAATGGATCACCCAAATCATCATCTTTAAGTGAAAATTCAATAATAGGTCGAGGTAAACGAAGCCCTTCTTCTATCCCGAAGGTCTTTGCCATTGTTCCCGCGACGGTATTTCTGACTATGACTTCTAGTGGTATAATATCTACTTCATGAACCAGTTGCTCTCGGTCTGAGGTGCGTTCAATAAAATGAGTGGGAATGCCAATTTGACTAAGACGGGTCATAACAAGTTCAGTGATCTTGTTATTAATTATACCCTTACCAGCTATGGTACCTTTTTTTACGTTATTAAAAGCAGTAGCATCATCTTTAAAATATTGAATAATAGTGTTTGCACGAGGTCCTTTGTAAAGGATTTTAGCTTTGCCCTCGTAGAGTATTTCTTTATCTGACATGTAGGTTCCTTGGTATTAGATATTAGGCAGAATCGAACAATGATAATCTAGCTTAAAAATTAAATAAAAACAATCTACCTTAAGCCATTAGGATCATTTTTTATAATACAGAAAATACTAAAAAAATGTTTATGTGAGGCAGTTAAATACCAATGGATATTGTATAATATTACTGTCATATGAGGGGCGAATTCTTACACTCCAAATACCCTCTTAAATATTGTATCTACATGTTTAGTATGATAGCCGATATCAAATTTATCGTCGATTTCTTCAGAGGTTAACATTTTAATGACTTCCGGATCACTTTTCAGTTCCTCTGCAAAATTTGCCCCTTCTTCCCAGACTTTCATAGCGTTCCTTTGCACAAGCCTGTAACTATCTTCACGGCTTACACCTGCCTGTGTCAAAGCAAGTAGAATACGCTGTGAATTATGTAGGCCGCCTAGTTTATCCATGTTGGCTTGCATATTATTAGGGTAAACAACAAGTTTATCCATTACGCCAGTGAGGCGTGACAGAGCAAAATCAAGGGTAACAGTAGCATCAGGTCCTATCATCCGCTCAACAGAAGAGTGTGAAATATCTCGTTCATGCCAAAGAGCAACGTTTTCCATTGCTGGAAGGGCCATACCTCTAACCAAACGGGCAAGTCCCGTAAGATTTTCAGTTAAAATGGGATTGCGTTTATGTGGCATAGCTGATGAACCTTTTTGACCCTTTGAAAAGAACTCTTCTACTTCAAGTACCTCTGTACGTTGGAGATGTCTGATTTCTACAGCAAGTCTTTCAATTGAGCTTGCAACCACACCTAATGTACAAAAGAACATGGCGTGCCTATCACGAGGGATAACCTGTGTTGATACAGGCTCTACTTTAAGCCCCATAGCTTTAGCTACGTGTTCCTCAACATAGGGATCTATATTAGCAAATGTGCCAACTGCACCGGATATTGCACAGGTAGAAATTTCTTCACGGGCTGTTTTAAGGCGAACAAGATTGCGGTCAAATTCGGCGTAAGCCTGAGCCATTTTTAACCCAAATGTTATAGGTTCAGCGTGAATAGCATGTGAGCGGCCAATGCATACGTCCATCTTATGTTCCATAGCCCTACGCTTTAAGATAACGAGAAGTTTTTCTACATCATCGATAAGGATATCTGCGGCCTTTACCAGCTGTATATTTAAGCAAGTATCTAATACATCTGAAGATGTCATCCCTTGATGAACGAAACGAGCTTCAGGGCCGATATATTCAGAAAGAGAGGTTAGAAAGGCTATGACATCATGTTTCACCTCTTTTTCAATTTCGTCAATTCTATCAATATCAAAATTACCCTTTTCCCAAATTATTTTTGCACTTTCTTTTGGTATTACTCCTAATTCAGCAAGGGCATCACATGCGTGAGCCTCAATTTCAAACCATATTTGAAACCTTGATTGTGGCTCCCAGATAGTAGTCATTATTTCGCGTGAATAACGTGGTATCATGATGCTATTTCCCAAACAAAAGGTGAATATTGAATCTATGGTTCAGGATTTAACATGTGGGCGAAGAGGGGGCAAGTTTTATTCTAGCTAAAAGCATCAAACTTATGCAAGGTTTGTAATTATTTTTGAGATAAATAACAGGTTACGTTTAGCCTATTTTATAAGTTAAATGGTATATCGTTTTTCTTGGTAACTGTACGTAGGGAAAAGTTTGATTTAATATTGGATACGCCTGGCAGTGTTGTGAGGACATCCATATGTAGTTTTTCATAATCAGAGGCATCTGAGACTATGACTCGCAGTAAGTAGTCTGCATCTCCAGACATTAAATAACATTCCATAATTTGTGGGCACTGACGGACTATTTTTTCAAATTCTAAAAGAAGTTCCTTAGTTTGTTTTTCTACTGTGACTTGTACAAATACATTATCTGTTAAACCTGCAGCAGCTTGATCCATAACTGCAACATAACCCTCAATAATTCCCTGTGTTTCAAGACCCTTAACCCTGCGAAGACAGGCTGACTGGGATAAACCCACTTTTTCGGATAAGTCAGAATTGCTAATACGGCCATCATTTTGTAAGTACTTAATAATGGCATGATCAATCTTATCTAGTTTAATATTTAGAAATTTATGTCTCATAAATATAAATATACGCAATTAAATTCGAATTATCAAACAATATATATTAAAAAACGCAAGGACATTTTTTTTGATTTAAATTAGAATCAAGTTACCTAACCTTCGTTATCAATTATTGGAAATGTATTATGATTATTGGCTGCCCAAAAGAAATTAAAGTCCATGAGTATAGAGTTGGTCTAACTCCATCAAGCGCCTCGGAACTTATTCGAAATGGACACACTGTAATTATGGAGACAAATGCTGGTAATGGCATTGGAATTTCTGATTCTGATTATGAAAAAGTTGGGTGTTCTATATTATCTAAAGCCGACGAAATTTTTAAAAAAGCGGAAATGATAGTTAAAGTTAAAGAACCTCAGCTCCAAGAATGTGCGATGTTAGAACCACATCACCTTCTCTTTACATATCTTCATTTAGCTGCCGATAAACCTCAAACTGAGGCATTACTTAAATCTGGTTGTACGGCTATTGCATACGAAACTGTTACTTCTGATGATGGTTCGCTTCCACTTTTGGCACCCATGAGTGAGGTTGCTGGTCGGATGTCTATTCAAGCTGGCGCGCACGCTCTTGAAAAGGCTTCGGGGGGGCGTGGTATTCTTCTTGGGGGCGTCCCAGGGGTTGCTCCGGCTAAAGTTGTTATTATCGGTGGTGGTGTTTCGGGTATGAATGCTGCTGAAATGGCTGTCGGCTTAGGTGCGGACGTTACCATTTTTGATCGTAATATTAATCAAATGCGCTACCTTGATCAAAGATTTAGAGGTGCAGTAAATACTGTTTATTCCACTGCTCATGCGCTTGATGAAGCCGTTCTTGACGCGGATCTTGTTATCGGTGCCGTGCTTGTTGCCGGTGCTGCTGCTCCAAAGCTTGTTTCTGCTAAAACAGCAAAAAATATGAAAAATGGGGCTGTACTTGTTGATATTTCAATTGACCAAGGAGGGTGCTTCGAAAACTCAAAAGCAACCACACATTCGGATCCTACCTTTGTTATTGATGGTGTAGTTTATTATTGTGTGGCTAACATGCCAGGCGCGGTAGCTTATACATCAACGTTTGCCCTTAATAACGCTACATTACCCTTTGCAGTTCAGCTTGCTAATAAAGGTTGGAAAAAGGCATGTTCTGATGATGAGCATCTTTTGAACGGTGTTAACATTCAGAATGGTCGTGTAACTTATGAAGCCGTTGCTCTGGACCTTGATCTTCCATATTCTTCAGTTTTACTTTAGGTTATTATTGTTTTTTATTTAAGGGGGAGGGCTTTTGTCCTTCCCTTTTTTTTTGTTTACTATAAATTCGACCAATTAATATTAAGGTATACATATATGTCGGATAACTTTAAAGAGACAAGCCTGCGTTACCATAGGGAGCCGACACCTGGCAAACTTGGAATAGTGCCAACAAAACCACTTGCAAACCAGCGGGATTTGGCGCGTGCATATTCGCCTGGCGTGGCATTTGCATGTGAAGCAATTGTTGAAGATCCATCGGCTGTAGCCGAAATGACAATAAGAGCTAACCTTGTAGGTGTAATTACCAATGGTTCTGCTGTTTTAGGCCTTGGAAATATTGGTCCTCTTGCATCTAAACCTGTGATGGAGGGCAAAGCAGTTCTGTTTAAAAAGTTTGCAGGAATTAATGTTTTTGATATTGAAATTGATCAAGAAGATCCCGATAAACTTATTGAAATTATTGCTGCCCTTGAGCCCACATTTGGTGCCATTAATCTTGAAGATATTAAAGCACCTGAATGCTTTGTTGTTGAAGAAGCATTAAGAAAACGCATGAAAATACCTGTTTTTCATGACGACCAACATGGTACAGCAATTGTAGCGGGAGCCGCAATTTCAAATGGTCTTCGTGTGGTTGGTAAAGAACTTAATGATGTTAAGTTGGTTGCTACGGGAGGCGGAGCCGCTTCTTTGGCTTGCCTCGATTTATTGGTGAGCTTAGGCCTTAAAAAAGAAAATATTACTTTAGTTGATCTTGAAGGAGTTGTTTATACAGGCCGCAAGAAAGATATGAACATTTACAAAGACAAATACGCGCGTGACACCACTGAGCGGTCACTTGATGATGCCATAAATGATGCTGATGTATTTTTAGGACTTTCTGCGCCCGGTATTTTAAAGCCAAATATGGTTAAAAAGATGGCTGAGAAACCATTTATTTTGGCTCTTGCTAATCCAACACCAGAAATAACACCTGAGGAAGCTAAAAAAGTACGTCCAGACGCAGTGATAGCCACTGGTCGTTCTGATTATCCCAATCAAGTAAATAATGTACTTTGCTTTCCATTTTTGTTCAGGGGGGCTCTTGATGTTGGGGCTACAGAAATTAATGATGAAATGAAAAAAGCCTGTGTATGGGCCATTGCAAACCTTGCTTACCGTGAAAGCTCGGATGAAGTAGCGGATGTCTACCGGGGTGAAGATCTGAAATTTGGTCCTGACTATATTATTCCTAAACCATTTGACCCTAGATTAATTCTTGAGGTTGCCCCTGCTGTTGCAGAGGCTGCTATGTTGAGTGGAGTAGCAACAAGGCCTATCAGTGATATGGACGTATATCGTAAAAACATTGGTAACTTTATCTTTAAGTCTAATATGTTGATGCAACCGATCATTGAAGATGCAAAGAAAAATCCTAAGCGAGTAATTTACGCTGAAGGTGAAGATAAAAATGTTCTACGAGCAGTGCAAGCAGCTATAGATGAGAGGATGATAAGGGCCACACTTATTGGTCGCCCTGATGTTATTAATAGACGTATTGAAAAGCTGGGACTTCGTCTAAAAGAAAATGTTGACTATGAGGTGATTAATCCTCACCAAGATGGTCGTTATAAAGAATTTTGCAATGAATATCATAAAATTGTTGGCAGAAAAGGGGTTTCGAAAGAGGCTGCAAGAACTATCATAAGAACAAATACAACGGTAATAGCTGCAATGTCAGTTAAACTTGGCTATCAGGATGCAATGATTTGCGGCACATACGGACGTTTCGATTTTCATATTCGTCACATTATTGATATTATTGGTAGAAAAAATGAAATTCAAAAGATATCTACTCTAAGCGTACTCATATTAGCTCAGCAGACATTATTTATAACAGATGCCTTTATGGACATAGATCCTACTATGGAACAAATCGTTGAAACCACTTTGGCTGCCGCTAAACAAATAGAACTATTTGGGATTAAACCAAAGGTTGCACTTCTATCGCATTCCAACTTTGGGTCTTCAAAGGCACCATCAGCAGTTAAAATGGGAAAGGCTGTTAAAATGCTTCGTGAACGTGCACCTGAATTGGAAGTTGATGGTGAAATGCATGCAGATGCCGCACTAAATGAAGCTCTTCGCGACGGCATGATAAAGGACTGCGCCCTAAGTGGCGCTGCTAATTTATTAATTTTTCCAACACTTGATAGCGCCAATATTGCTTTAGGCCTGGTTAAGAGTATTGAGCGTGGCTTGCTCGTTGGACCAATCTTATTAGGCGCTGGTCTTCCTGCTCATGTTGTTACACCAGGTGTAACTGCTCGGGGTATACTCAATATGACAGCGATAGCAGTAAAAGATGCTCAAAACGTTGAGAAAGAAAATTTACCACAATTGCCACTTTAGATTAATTAGTGTAAAATTATTGTGCATAATAGCTTGTTTATTATCACTTTTTTAAGATTTTATTAGCGGCATAGAATAAACTTCCAAAAGCTATAAATCCGAACGTGTAAAGCCACGAATTTAAAGATGCTTGGAAGATAGCTCCGATGCAAACTACAAGACCCATGAGTGGAATAAAATAGCCTCCAGGTAGTTTTAATGCTTGTTCACGTGTTTCTTCATTGGCTCTTTTATTAATAATTGGAAGTGATGCAATGCATATGACATATGCGATCATTCTTGTTAGAGCACTAGCAATAGCTAAGTATATAAATGTACCACTTACGGCTAACATATAGACAAATACTGCTTTAAAAATAATAGAATTAACTGGAGTTTTGTATTTCTTGTGGATTTCACCAAACCAAGGAGGCAAACTCTCTTTTTCTGCCATACCTAGGGTTAGTCTTGGACTTGAAATCATAGTTCCTGTTATGTTGCCAACTATTGAAAAAATTGCAGTTAAAATAAGAATAATCCCACCAACTGGTCCCAATATAGAGATACCTAATTCAATTAAAGGGGAATTATCAGATCCAACAGGATTAACGGATACATAAACCATTTGTATTGCAAAATAGAAAACGGTGATTATTAAAACCATCGTTACTAGGGCACGTGGAAGTGTTTTTCTGGGGTTTTTAGTTTCACCAGCAGTTACGAGAACGGCCTCAAAACCAACAAAGGCATACATTACCAACAAAATCGTTGAGCCTAAATCGTCAAACTTGGGGAGGTCACTTGGTAAAAAACCTTCTGGCGTAACAAATTGTACGCCAAGGATTATTATGAGTAACAATGGTATTATTTTTAAGAATGTGAATACATTAATTGCCTGAATAGCACGCTTGATACCATATATATTTATGAGGGCAAGTAACCCTGTTAAAAGTAATATAAGTATGGACCTTGTAATAGGCTCGGACGCTTTATCCCAAATATAAGAAATATAATCAAAAAGGAGATTTATATTTCCTGCAAATGAGGCCACTCGACCAACATATAAAAGCCATCCCGTTTGAAATCCAATTAATGGTCCAAAAGCTGTCGTTACGTATAGAACCGGTCCCCCAGTTGACTGGAAGTAACTTGCTAAGACTGCAAAGGTAAGAACAATTGGGATTATTGACGTTCCAAATATTATAAATAGCCACGGGCTCAACATACCAGTTTGATCAGCGAGAATTCCTGGTAGTCCAAAAATAGCCGAGCCAATAAGTGCATTTACAACTAATAAACAAGCAGTGAATACCCCGATTTCTCTATTTAAATGTCCCCTAACTCCCATAATTTAATGTAAACAGTTATCAACAATTTAGTCAAATTAACTTTTGTGCATATTGTGCATATATTGTAAAACTTTGGTGGTCCTAGGTGGATTCGAACCACCGGCCCCATCATTAGGAATGATGTGCTCTATCCAGCTGAGCTATAGGACCATCCAAAGTAAGCTGCTTTTATCACAGAGAATTTTATTAATCAATCCGCACCAATTTTAAAATGTGTAGATTATTTTTAGCAAATTTTTTAAGTAATTTATAAATTTTTACTAATTTAAAACTTTATATAGGTGGTAAAAGCTAATTAATATTATTCAACTAAATTTTGTGGATTGTTAAGAAATTTTCTAAAATTAAAATAGTTTGAATTCTGCTTTTGTTCTTATTAAATATCAATTATAAGACTGGTAATATTTAACTTAATTAACATCTATTTCTAAAAAAAGATTATTTAGTGAACACTTTTCAAAATTTAAATAACAATAATAATCGTCAAGTGGCAACCTGGTTATTTGTTGTTTGTGCGTTTGTTTTTTCTATGATTATGGTTGGAGGAGTTACTCGACTGACTGAATCTGGATTAAGTATGGTAAACTGGCAACCAATAAGTGGTATTGTACCGCCGCTCACTGAAGTTGAGTGGAATGCTGAGTTTGAAGCTTACAAACAATATCCTGAATACCAGAAAGTCAATAAGGGAATGGTCCTAGATGAGTTTAAGAGTATTTATTTTTGGGAATATGCACATCGTTTGCTAGGAAGATTAATTGGCGTTGTATTTGCGGTACCTTTTTTTATTTTACTATTAAAATCTAAAATTATTTCAACCTTAAAGCCACACCTTTGGGCTATGATGGTTCTTGGTGGCTGTCAGGGCCTTCTTGGTTGGTGGATGGTTAAGAGTGGTCTTGTAGATCGCCCTGATGTGAGCCATTATCGTCTAACTGCTCATCTTGGTCTAGCCTTTATAATATACATTTACATGTTTTGGATTGCTCTTAAATTAGTTGTACCGCCATCAATAAGTAAATTAATTCGACCCAAGGGCCTTTGCTTTCTGTATGTTGTTTTATTGTTTATACAGGTATTGCTAGGTGGTCTTGTAGCTGGTTTAAATGCTGGATTGGTAAGTGATACATGGCCTTTGATGATGGGGCAGGTAATACCTGATGGTTTATTTTACAATGACCCCTGGTATATGAATTTAATTAATAATCCACTGACGCTACATTTCCAGCATAGAACCTTTGCCTATGCGGTTGGACTTGTCGGCATAGTGCTCTGGTGGAATTATCGTTCTGACAAAGACAAAGAAATTGTAGTCGCCGTTAATATAGTTTTAGTAACTATTTTTCTCCAAATAATACTTGGCGTACTTACAATTATTAATATGGTACCTATTCCTCTTGCCGCAGCCCACCAAGCAGGCGCCGTTGTAACTTTATCTGCAGGTCTTTATTTGTTATCTAGATTGAGGACTTAATTTGTCTAATGTCTTTTATAATCAAATATGAATTGATTCCTTTTATTCGGTAAATTTTATTTCTAATTTTAAAATTATTTATATTCATAATTAGAATTTACTATTTATTAGATATATATATTTTATATTTATTAATCACATTCAATACCTTACATTAGGGTACTCTGGTACCATATGAATAAACTATTAAAAATAGTACATAAAATATATTGACTTTCTTTGTATTAGTGACATATTGCGACCAATTGTAATCGTGAACTTAAATAGGGATTTATTCCAATGAAAACATACTCTGCAAAACCTGCAGATATTGAAAAAAAATGGTTTGTAATAGACGCAGAAGGTTTAATTCTTGGTCGAATGGCATCCATTATTGCTACTTATCTAAAAGGTAAACATAAGCCTATGTTTACACCTTCAATGGATTGTGGTGACAATATCATCGTCATTAATGCTGAAAAAGTAAAGCTTAGTGGTGATAAAAAAGATAAGAAAATTTATTATTGGCATACTGGACATCCTGGCGGTATCAAAGACCGTACTGCTCGCGATATTCTTGAGGGTGAACACCCTGAACGTGTTGTTATGAAAGCTGTAAAACGCATGCTTCATAATGGTCCTCTTGGCCGTGAACAGCTTAAAAATCTTCGTGTTTTTGCTGGATCAGAACATACACACGATGCTCAACAACCTGAATTACTTGATGTTGCAGCAATGAATGAAAAGAACTCAAGGGATTCTCATAATGGCTGAAGATAAAAAAACTTTAGAAGACCTTAAAGAGGTTACTGCTGAAGCAGTTATAGCTGCAAATGAAGCTAATGATACGACAATACCTGATGCTCCTGAAGACAGCTCACCTTCTTACGTGCAAAAGATTGATGCACAAGGTCGCGCATACGCAACTGGTAAGCGTAAGGGTGCTATAGCCCGTGTGTGGATTAAACCTGGTAAAGGCGTCATTACAGTAAACGGTCGTGAAGAGGCTATTTATTTTGCTCGACCGACCCTTCGCATGGTTATTGGTCAAGCATTTGAAGTCGCGGGCCGTGTTGGCCAATACGATGTTATAGCCACGGTTAGTGGTGGTGGACTTTCTGGGCAAGCCGGCGCTGTTCGCCACGGGCTTAGTAAAGCTTTGACACATTACGAACCAGACCTTCGTCCTGTAATTAAGGCCGCTGGGTTCCTTACTCGTGATGCACGTGTTGTTGAACGCAAAAAATATGGTAGAGCTAAAGCTCGTAGGAGCTTCCAGTTCTCAAAGCGTTAATAGATTACCTCGTAAAAACATTTATAATCAAGGGGTTAGTTTTTCTAACCCCTTTTTTAGTGTTCTTATAAAAGACTTGCTGTACTTGTAATCCCAATGATACTTGTTTATTGTAATTAGCTATCCACTTCACCAATCCTCCGCAGGAAAATTAACGATAATATCTGATGAAAAAAGATGATTTGACCACAGGCCCTATGGCCTTGCACTTTAGGACGCTTGCCATACCAGCAGCTTTTGGAATGCTGTTTTCAACGCTTTATAACGTCGTAGATGTTTATTACGCCGGCCTGCTTTCTACAGATGCACAGGCTGGACTTGCAATAGGATACCAAGCATTTTTCGTCCTGATTGCGTTGGGGTTCGGGCTTAGCTCAGCGCTTAGCTCGCTTGTTAGTAATGCCAAAGGTAGCGGTGATGACGCCGAGGCTAAGCGCTACGTAGCGCAAGGGATGACGTTTGGCGTTATTATTACGGGGGCATGTATGGTAATTGGTTGGTTTCTTGGACCAAAACTGATCGGCCTAGTCTCTGAGGCCGGGACCTATCGCGACGCGGCGTTGGGATATTTTTATTGGCTCATTTTTGCCTTACCTGGATTTTTACTTGCATATGGCGGCAACGGGATCTTGCAAGCTCATGGAGATAGTCGCAGCATGCAACGCGCTCTTATGGTAGCGTTTGTGGCCAACATTGTGCTCAATCCTCTGTTCATGTTTGGCATACCCGGCCTCTGGTCTGGTATGGGATTTAATGGCATTGCCGCAGCTACCATTACCAGTCAAACAGGTGTCATGGTCTACATTGTGAAGCGCATCTTTCAGCTTGAGATTATGCAACCTTTTCAGGTCACTTCCTTATGGCCTCACAAAGACAGCTTTAAAAAAATTTTTGCACAGTTGTTGCCTGCCAGTTCGGCAATAGTGGTCATGTTCATATCTGGCTTTGTTGTTCAGTTTGCCCTCAAGTCTTTTGGTGGCCACGCGGTTGCAGCTTACGGGGTTGCTATAAGAATAGAACAGATTTTGTTGTTACCAATCCTTGGTATGACGGGTGCTCTCTTGCCAATTGCAGGGCAAAACTTTGGTGCGCATAAATACGACCGTGTACGCGCAGCTCTAAAATATTGTTGGGGTATAGGTTTTGCGATGACTGCTCTTTCGACCCCAATTTTATTCTTTGGTGGCAGTTTTGCAATGGCGCTTTTTAGCAATGATCCCGAAGTCATCCGCGCCGGTAGCAATTATTTACGTGTCGATGCCTTTTTATTTCCACTTTACATGATGCTTTTTTCAATTAACTCGCTTCTGCAGGCATTCAAACAAGCAATTTGGACGCTCTGGATCAGCGTCTATCGTCAGGGGTTTGCCGTGGCATTTTTTATATGGGTGTTCATAAGTTTTCTTGATTTTGGTGAGCAGGGCGTTTGGTTTGGTATCGCTACGGCTGTGGCAAGCGGCTGGGTGCTTTCTATCATTATCGTCAGAAACGTAGCTAGAATACAAATTGGTGGGTTGCTCAAACCCATACTGGCAACCCCGCACCAATAGAACTGAGAAAAAAAACTCAAAAATGCTTCCGATTTTGAGATCATGCTAGCAAAATGTCCCAAATTTTTTAAAATCTCACATGTGGATGCACAAAAGGTTGTTGCGTGCATTATGCGCAGTATCAGTGGGCTGTGCTATTATGCAAGTACTCAGAACTAAAGTTGGTAATTACTTTTTTATATTTTATGTTCAATTATTTTTTTTGCTCACATGAATTGCAATTACTGCCAATGCGATATACTGTCCTTGGAAATAATTTAACTTAGAGAAGTAATCAGTATGGGTAATCAAAAATCATTGTCTACTAAAGACGCCTTAAAATTGGCTAAGAAGGCTGAGGAAAGTGGTGACAAGGAGAAAGCGCAAAAATACTTTGAGGCAATTCTTATAAAATACCCTGATAATGAAAATGCTGTAACTGGAATAAAACGGCTTAATCCAAATAGCTTATTTCGAAGTGATATTGATGAACTAAAAGAACTTTTTAAAGAAAGTAAATTTTGGGAAGTAGAAGTTAAATGCAAAACCTACTTAGAACGATACCCTGAGGTACAAGAACTATATAGTTTACTTGGTCTTGTTATGGGAATTAAAGGGGCACATTCCGAAGCGTTAGCACATTTTAAAAAAGCTGCCGAAATTACACCACTTAACGTAAGCGTTCAATTTAACCTTGGCAATGCGTTTAAATTTACTGGTGATAATAAATTAGCATTACAATCATTCATGCAGGCAATTAATATTGATCCAAAGTATGTACCAGCCCTAAGTAATGCAGGACTGATTTTGATGACAGAAGAAAATTATGATTCGGCCCTTGAGTTATTTACAGCGGCTGCTCATTTAATGCCAGATTCAGTTGAAGTGCTGTGTAATGTTGCTAGGGCACTTAAGGAAAAGGGGGAATATGATATTGCCCTTCATCACTATCACAAAGCAATAGAACTAGACGCTACTAATGCTCAGGTTTTTCTAGATATGGCCATGTGTGAAAAACTTAATAATAATCCTGAAGAAGCAAAGAATATATATCAATTAATAACAACGGAAGATCCGTTAAACCCAGATGCTCATAATAGTTTTGGTAATTTTTTAAAAGAAACGGGTGAAACAGATGATGCTATTTCTCATTACGAGAGAGCAATTGAACTAGAACCAAATAATCCGGCTCCTGTAAATAATTTAGGTATACTCTACCGCGACGATGGTCAGGTTGAAAAGGCTGAAGAGGTTTTTGAGTTAGCGCGAAAAAAATTTCGTAAAGCAAAAAAAAATCATTAATGATATAAACTCAATCATAAATCTTTTTTTTACAGGTTTTGTATTGTCTACATTTAATTAGTATTATTTAATTACCTATTCATTGAAATATAAAATGTCCATTATTCAGACGTCTGAGGAGGGTGTTATCCGTTCACTCGTTTTACTGGGGATGGTTGACAAAATCTCCTACCTTTCAACTTTCCACAGATCAATGGCTTAAGTGCTTTCGTTTATATACTTTCCGTAACTTCTAATATCCATATCTATTACTTCAAGGGTTAATGACTTTGTCTGTCCAATATGTGGTTTTATGCACTCAATCATATAATCACTAATTTCTTTCTTTTGCTCTATTGTGCGTCCAGATAGAATTCTAAGCTTAACATGAATATAGTCACTACGTTCCAAGCCTGATTTATAGAATTCAAATGGTATTGCGCGAACCTTAATTGCTTTAGGGTTGAAGATACCGCTGCTTACGACCCCCTCATAAGCGACCTCAACTAATTTTGAAATTTTAATTTGGTCTTCCACGTTTCGGGTATATTCTATAATACAGTGTGGCATTAATATTGTCCTCCCATAAATGAGTTTCATTTATTGTTAATGAGATTTGCGGAAACTACTATACCGTTTGCTCATTTGTCAATTGAGATTATTACTGCTAATGAAGTGATTGCTATTATTAACGGTCGTTAGTAAAGTCTAGAAAACAATTTATGAAGGAAAATTATGTTTAAAATTTTAGCGAAGTTTTTTATAATTATAACGCTTACTTTAGTCATTGGCTGTTCAAATAATAATGAATCTGAAGAAAATAATATTGTCATTGACGATGCCAAGGAAATAATGAGGGACATCATTGGTAACAATGCTTTTCTCTATTATAAAGATTACGATGCCGCTATTAATTTTTATCATAATACGATGGGATTTAAGAATGTATTTGAGTTCCCAGACTTTGCGATGATCCTTCAAACATCCCCCACTACATTTATTACGGTAGTGAACGACAATGGCCGTGGAATGCATTCGGCTGATGAACCCAAAACCATTGCAATTGCCCTTCTTACAGATCAGGTTGATGCTTGGTACCAATATGCAGTATCTCAAAATATGGATATTAGAAATCCACCAAAACCTCTAGGTGATAGCCCACATAATGGTTTTCTTGTAACCGATCCTGGTGGCTATATTCTTGAATTTGAATATTTCGCCCCACATATAGAGAATAATAAATTTATACCATTATTGGATGCTTCTGAAAATATTTATCTAGAGGCTGGACAGCATAGTACACGGCCTACTGAACTTGGTTTTAAGGGAAGTATTTATTGGCTTTATCATAAAGATGCAAAAGAGGCAGCAGACTTTTACAGTAATGTTATGGGCTTGGAAATGATAGTAGAACAGCCATTTTCAGATATTTATACGTCATCTCGCACTGGTTATATTGGTCTTGTTCTTGATGGTAGGGGTATCCATTCGGCAAGTCATGATAAAGCAGTAAATGTCGGGTTTTTGACTTCAAATGCTCAGGGCTGGTTTGATTACCTTAAGAATGAACCAACGTTTGAGCTTAGAACTGGGGAACTTTTTCATGAAAGTGGGGAGGATGGAACCGTTCTTATCGATATTGTAATAGGTTATGATCCTGATAATTATTATATTGAAATAGATGAATTTTTAGATGTGGAAGCTAATAATGCAATTAGATCCGCTATCGGCCAGTGAATTTTATGCTTATTTGATTATTAGCTTATAAAGCAGCCTCTTAATTATCCAAGTTTGTATTTCTACCATCCATTACAGCGGTACCATATCTCTAACTTGTTTTCTTTTTGGTTAATTATATTATAGCTTTCGTATGCTGCAGCAGTCATGCAAGCATGATTGGGGAAGATCCGGAGCTTAGTGCCTATATGAAAACGATCATAATCAATCTTTGATCCGTCTTGAGTGGTGATTATACCATGCTCCTGATTAGCCCCTTTTACGAATAAGTTTTCTATTATTTTACCGTCAAGATCACTGACAAGACCGTACCCACAGTCAAAATTAGTGCCATGGGTAGATTGGTCCTTGGAAAGTGCCATGCCTCCTGCATCTGTTATAATTCGATTTTGATTTGTTTTGTGGCTAATAACGGTGGTAAGAACAGTTAGAGCGAGTTCGTCCTTTTCACATACATTTCTACCGGATTGGAATAAATCCTGAAAGACGTACACACCAGCACGGAGTTCGGTTACTCCACCAAGGTTCTTAGCAAAGGTAGCTGTGGGGGTCGAACCACAACTGACTATGTTACAAGGAATACCGGCAGCCCTTATATTCTGGGCAGCCATAACTATTAGTGCTCTTTCATCTTCGGCCGCATTTATCAATTCTTCCTCTGAACTGCATGTATAACTCTCACCAGCGTGTGTAAGTACACCACAAAACTCTGAATTCTGTCCTTCATGAAGAATACGCGCGATTTCAATAACGGTTGGGTCATCTGAACTTTTTCCTGCTCTGTGCATATCTACATCAATTTCTATTAGAACACGGTATTTTCCATCAATATTCAAATCATAGTCGTTTAGCGCCTTGGCGACACCTAAATCGTCAATAAGTAATTTTAAATCAACTCCGCGCTCCAGCAAGGCATTAACACGAGGTAACTTTGAGGGGACTATAGAGACGGCGTAAATAATGTCTTTAAAGCCTGCATCAGCAAAATATTCAGCCTCACGGAGAGTTGAGACCGTTATGGGACCAACCATTCCATCATTTATTAGAAGTGCAATTGGAATGCATTTTGTTGTCTTAACATGGGGTCGAAAACTTACGCCGAGTTTCTTACTTCTTGCATTCATACGATCAATATTAGCAGTAAGCTTTTGTTTATCGACAATAAGGCAAGGGGTATAGAGATCATCAAGTAACATTTTATTTTTCCGTTTTATAATATACTTTTTTAAAAAATATATTAATTTAAACTATATAGATTTTGCAGATTTGTAACCTTTTAAATCCTTGTTTTTATATTTCAGGTTATTGTTTGTTAACTTTTGGCAGGTTGCGTAGGGCCTTTTTTTCTTCCCTATATTATCACGAAGTGTTATAAAATATCATCTTTGAGAAATAAATATGAACTCACATTCTATAGTCACTATATAATTGAACCACTATCGGTCTGATTTCAAAGATTAAATTAGCTTCTTAAGCTACGGGAATAATTTTAAAGGATAACAAAATGAAAAAATTTAAGGGACCAAGTCGCAGAAACTTTATGAAAGGTGCGGCCGGCGTTACTGCACTTATGTCTGCTGCAGGTACTTCTAGTGCACTAGCTATTGGGCAATCAAGAGGTGGATCTAATAAAGGTTATGATTTTGATGAAGTTTATAGTCGTATCGGTGTAAATTCAGTCAAGTGGGATAATGCAATCCGGCGTTATGGCAAAGATAAAATTACAGTGCCAATGGGCATTGCTGATCTTGACTTTAGACAACACCCTGCTGTTGTAAAGGCACTTCAAAACCGTGCTACATATGATAATTACGGCTATGAAACTTTACCTTCAAGCTACTATGATGCCATCGTTAACTGGAACAAGGACCGTTACGGTATTGAAGTTAAACGCGAGTGGATTAGAAACTCTGCAGCCTTAAAGCCAGGAATGATCTCTTCTATGCGCGGCCTCAACCCAGTTAAAGGTAAAGTTATACTTCAAACACCAACATATTCTGGCTTTAAGGGCGCTATATCTAAAGCTGGAATGAGGGTTGAAATGAACCCAATGAAGAAAGTTAATGGTCGCTGGCATATGGACCTTGATGATCTGGCTGAACGCCTTGACTATGAAACAAAATGTCTCATTCTCTGCAACCCCAATAATCCCTCAGGCGAGTGCTGGACAGCGGATGAACTTCGCGCGCTCGGCGACTTATGTATTAGTCGTGGTGTTACTGTTCTTGCTGATGAAATTCATTGTGATTACGTGAACAAAGGCCATAAGTTTATTCCATACTCATCAATTGGTGAAAAATATGCGGAAACAAGTATTACCTACCGTTCACCATCAAAAACTTTTGGGCATGCTAATCTTAAAGTTGCTTACTTTTACACACAAAACCAAGACTTAATGGATGCAACTATGATTGGTGGTGGTCATGACGCTGCCTGTAATGCATTTGGTTTAGTTGCGTGCCAAACAGCATTTGAAGAAGGCGCTCAGTGGGTAGACGACGTCGCTGAATATGTGGATGCAAACTTCGATTATCTTGTTGACTACGTAAACACTGATGGTAATTTATCAGGTATTGAATATTCAAAACCAGAAGGCACATATCTTGCTTGGCTAGATTGTAATGGTTTAATGGAAAAGGTCTCTGGACCGGATCAAATGCGAGCTTACCATGATGCTCAACGTGATGCTGGTCTTAGACATTCTGGCTTAACTCGTGAAGGTTGCATGGGAGAGTGGATTGTTCAGAATTCAGGAGTTCAACTTAATTCTGGTTCATCCTACGGGATTGGTTCAGATGGCTTTATGCGTATGAATGTTGCTGTGCCTCTTTCAAGCCTTAAAAGTGCGCTTGATAACTTAAATTCAGCAATTAAAAAATTAGGCTAATATTATAAAATAATTAATGATTGACCGCTTCCTATATGGAGGCGGTCTTTTTTTAATTTTTTATAAAGTTTTTTTAATTTTTTTAACTTGCACATTTTTTACATAGTATGATGGATGGATCAAATTCAAGTCGTTCCTGACTAATAATCTCGTCACACTTTGCGCAGAACCCATATTCGTCAACATGATCAATTATTCTTTTAAGAGCGCCATCAATGCGCAATATTTCATTTTCTCGTCGCCTTTTTACTTCTTTAGCCATTGCCTGAACTTGAAGTGCATCCATTCGGGATAATCGGCCAATCATACTTTGATCAAGGGTTACAGGGTTACTGTCATTTTTATGTTCTTTTAAAAGTATTAAGAGCTCCTTCTGCCGCGCTAGGAGGAGCTCTTCGTACTTTTTTAAGTCAACTGTCAAACTAAAGGACTTCGAAGGTTGCTATAACCTCGCAAGAAATGCCAAGTGGTAAGCTATTAGTTCCAATTGCTGCTCTTGCAGCTAATCCAGGCTCACCCCAAATATCACGAAATAACTCTGAAGTACCATTTATGACAAGGTGTTGTTCTGTGTAATCATCAGAAGAATTTACAAGTCCTTGTATTTGTATACATCTTACTACTTGATCTAGATCACCCCCGCATGCTGATTTAAGTTGTGCTAGAATATTTATACCGCAATAGCGCGCGGCCAAATAACCCTGTTCCGTAGTCATATCATCACCTAGTTTACCTTTAATAAGTCCATTAGGTCCACTTGGAACTTGGCCAGCTATATAGACCATGTTTCCTACTTTTCTCCATCCGACGTATGCCGCAACGGGAGCTTCTGCAGCCTTTACATCAATATTCAATTCTGACAACCTAGCATCAATTTGTCCTTTAGATTGTGCAGCCGCCGTAGCGCTAAATAAACTACCACTTAGCATGGCCATACCAGTGGCAGTAAAAAAACTTCTTCTTTTCATGATTAATTCCTTGATTATTAATTATACTATATGAAATTTTATTTTGTCATTTTGAGAGTATTATTAAAAGAAATAAATAATAATATTTATTAGCTTACTTTGATGTTCAAGTTTTATAACTTTTCCTTATGCATTAAATTATTAATTATGTGTATATGTTAATGTCTAAAGCAGTATTTTTTTGTATAAACATTTGATCATTGACGGGCATTCTCACACCTTCTAGGGTCGTATATAATTTTAACAACTAGGAAGAATATTTATGGAACTTTTATCATTAGTTATATTATTAGCGTTACTTCAATATATATATTTTGCAATTTTGGTAGGAAAAGCGAGAGGAACATATGGAATCAATGCGCCAGCGACAAGCGGTCATGAAATTTTTGATCGTCAATACAGAGTACAAATGAATACTCTTGAACTACTCTTAGTTTTGGTTCCGAGTATGATAATTTTTGGACAAAATGTTAGGACAGATGTTGCTGCTTACGCAGGTATTCTGTTTATTATAGGTAGGTTTGTTTTCTTAAAAAGTTACATGGCTGATCCTAAAAAACGTACTGTTGGCTTTTTATTGAGTATCTTGCCTATTCTTGTTCTACTTTTTTGGGGCATCTATTCTTTAACTATAAAAATAATTTAAACTAATGTATTAAAAAGGCGGCCTAGTATCCGCCTTTTTAATACTAATATAAATATTAGTAGCTTGAATTTATCTTGCAATCATAATCAAAATTGTTGGCTAATTCTTCCATAGACCATACGTTGTCTTGGATCGTGGACTTTGCTATCAAAACCACCATTTGTGGCAACTTTAGGAATGGTCTTATCAAAAGCATTTATAACTCCAATTGACAAGCGTGTTGGTGCATCATTAGGATCGCCTAATAAGTAACTATATTGAAGGTCAACCGTTGTATAACTTGGTATTTTAACGGCATTTTGATCGTCTGTGTATCCATCAATATAACGAACAAATACGTTAGCAGTACTATTATCGTTGCTATAACCTAAATTAGCACTCGCTCGTAATTGTGGCATTGAACGTGCGAAATTATTGTAATTACGGCTCCCAACTCCCTCGAACTTGACACCTGACTGGTCAACGGCATCATAATTAAATACGTATGTTGCTTGTATACCAGTATGGATCTGGCCTAATGCATTTGACAAGTCTGTTTTGTATCGGATATTAAAATCCATACCATCCGTTGTGACCTTTGGGGCATTAATTATTTTAGTGTCAATTAAGTATAGTGTTGAAATACTGCCCGGTGTACTAAGATTAAGCTGCGAAAGAGCCTGCGCATTACCTAGCACCGCCTTATTGACAACTGATTGGGCGTTTTCCTGAGTAATGAGGTTAGAAAATTTATAGCCCCAATAATCAATGCCAATACTTAAATCATTCGTCGGTGTCCAGCTAAACCCAATATTATAAACGTCAGAGCTTTCTGGAACTAAAGTAGCATTTCCTGAAGATCGGACAGGAAGAAAAGTCTTCTTTGTTCCAATTGTAATTTCGTTAAGTGCAGTTTGAATTCCGTAAGTATTATAGAGGGAAGGTGCCCTAAATGCCGTGCTAAATGAACCTCTAATAGAAAAACTATCATCAGGTCTCCAGAGTACGGAAACTTTTGGATCAAAACTGTTTACACTGTTTCCGTAATCTTCGTAACGGGCAGCAACTTGGACATCTAGTGTGTCACTAAGTGGGATAGCAATTTCACTAAATAGAGAGTAAATATTCCGCTCCCCACTATAATCAGGGCCACCATAAAGAAACATTAAGTTTCCTCCGTTTAAGCCAGCCGCATTTGTGCCATTAGATCCATTACCATTAGGGCCATTATAATCAGTACTCCAATCATAACTCATTTTTTCTTTTCGGTAGTCGGCACCAAATGCAACTTGAACAGTATTTTGTCCAATTTCAAATAAATTTCCAGTGACATGAGCTCCTATATTGTAGAGCTCAGTGCTACCTTTTACGTTCATCTTAGCTGTTATTGCATCAATTGCTGCTTGGCTATTTGGATGGGTTGTATGTGATGTACCAAAAGGATTGTATGCACCAGTAAGCAATGCATTTATATAATTATCGCGTTTGACATCATTAACGGTTGTAAAGTTTTTACTTTTACTAAAGTTAGCGGATGTTTCCCAACTCCAATTTGAATTCAAATCACCATCAAGAGTTGATGCTATACGATATGTATCATTTTTGTGATCAGATTTAAATGGGACACCATTATCACCTTGAACCCGACCTAAAAACAAAACACTATTTGCACTTAATGCAGATGCCGTAGTCTGCAATTCAGATGGAATGTGGGAAAAGTAAGCACCTGTAGTAGAGCTCTTTAGCGCAACTGGTACCGGAGAAGATATTGGGAAAGCAGGTGCGTTATTACGAATAGCTTTATTATTACTCAGTCCCCCCTCAATATAGAAATGCACCTTGTCGTTAAGGTCAGTATCAAAAGATGTAAATATTTGTGTACGATCTTCTTCTGGAACGAGGTCGTAATATGGATCAAACTGGAAATTACAGCCACCTATTTCTAGAAGTCCTACATTCCCCATTTTTCCTGAATTCCGAGTAGAATTTTTTGCAGTCCCACAATATGGATCAATAACAGGTACTGCATCTAAGAAACCATTACTGTTCGCATCCCCCGCACTTCCTACTCCACCGGCAGCAGGGACTTTATCTCTAAAATAAATAGTTCCGGGGCTACCAGATCCTGATATCCCACTACCAGATGTAATTTCAGAACGTTGAGCAGCCGTTAAGCGAGTACGGTGCATAAAGCTACCCGCGATTACAAAATTACCCTTTTCACCAACCTTAGATCCCCAGATTGCGGATACATCGTAATCTCTTTGGCTATCTGAAGTTGTTGATTGGCCTCCAGCTTGGACTTCAAAACCTGTGAATTTTTTTCGAGTTATATAATTAACAACCCCTGCAACAGCATCGGTACCATAAATAGCTGAGCCACCATCTTTTAATGTTTCAACTCTGTCTAGCATTATGAGTGGCATTAAGGAATTAGTATCAACAAAAGTACTGCCATCATCGGCATAAGCTGCAGAAAGTGATTGACGCTTACCATTTAAGAGAACTAGTGTTGAACTTAATCCAAGTCCCCGAAGGTTAAGATTACCAACCCCAGTGCTAAAGTTTTGTGTAAATGAATCAGTATTTAATTCTGAACCAGTATTAAAAGTCATATTGCGAGCCAGATCACCAATTACATTTATGCCTTGTGCAGAAATGTCCGCTGATGACATAACGTCAATCGGCGAAGGGGAATTCGCTTGAGATCTTCCTCCTATATTTGAACCAGTCACAACAATGACGTCTGTATTAGTTTCTCCGGTAGCGTTTTGCGCATTTGTCTCTGAAGTAACTATCAGAAGGGCACCTAATGTAAATAAGGCAGTCGAACTTTTTAATTTTTTTACACAAGTCATAAATATTCAAACCTTTTTAATGAGCATAATATAATAAGAATGATCGTATTTAAGTTATTCCTGTTAGCAATAATGTCAAGGTAATAGTTTTTGATTTTTAAAAATTTATAGCTTAAAATTAATCTTAGCATATTTCTATTTAATGCTTTTTATCCTGTCTGTGGCGCCACCATCAAATGCTAATGGAATATAAGGGCAGGATTGATTTTCTTTATTTAGACCTATGGTTCTTAAATCTAAAAATGTACTCGCTGCATAGGTTACTATAATTTCAATATTTTTATATACATCGGTTTCCATGTTGGAATGTTCCACTTCTAACATGAACGGCTGTCCTGCATTTAGAAAACTTCCCGGAATTGTAAATTCATTTTCAATGTATGTAAGACTTTTAGTGTCGAACGCATGGCCGCTATGGACAATCTCCTTTCCCATACAGTTTCCAAACATGACGTATATCATATCATCTATAATGTTGTTTGGATCATGGCTTCCTTTTTGAAAAGGGCTCCACTTCACAGTAATATCCTGGTCGGGATCTATTTTGTTTGGATCAACAATATTATTACCCTGATAGAGTGATAGCCTTATGGGGCCAGGATTAAGACTTGTATTATTCTTACGTTTAAATTTTGCAGGTAAATTACGAATATTACCATCTGGGGTATCAAAATTATAAAAATAAGTGTCATCAGGAAATATTTCTGTTAGTTTTTCAATTGTCATTTCCCGTCCACCAGTTAAATATCTAGCCTCGTCATCAGAAAAGGTTAAACCATTTTTCGCCTTACCAGGACCTGTAAGATAACTGTTAATTACCGTACCCCCTTGAGAAATGGCATATTTAGTTTGAAATATTTCAGCAAAAAAAACAGTGTTAAGTAAATTTAAATTGCCTGATGCTTCTTGACGAGTGTTAACAGACTTACCTATCACCACATAATCTGCGTGATCAGCGGGGCTTAGAGCTAACGCAAAGTTATCAATATCTTTAGCTTGTAAAAATATTTGTTCTGAACATCCAAAAAGACCTAGTAAGCTGACGAGAATTAAGTTTTTCATATTAACATTCCTAAATAATAATCTATCTAAACTTATAGAATTTCTTTTATAAGAAAAGATTAAAATCGATATGAAACTCCAATACTACTGAGAAACTGATTTCTTGTTCCTATATTTTGAATGATTGGACTTGTTTTTGCTGGACCTATCAATTTTTTATATCCAAATATTCCAATTAGGCCCCAATTATTTTTTAATGAGTATGTTACATTTACTGATGATCCAATATCATTAAAACCGCTTCCAGCTTCATAAAGTAAATAGCCACTTATTTTTTTATTATAAGCACTTAGTCCATAGTAAGTATTATTATAATTTTGATCCCCAAAATTTGCACTAAATGTTATTCCAATCCTTGTTCTGCGGTTGAGTACTTTGTTTAAGGTTATGGAACTGTTGATAGTGTAACCATTATGCGCATCGCCAAGGTCAAACATGGTTTTAATTTTTGTTGTTATGTTTGTGCCGGGGGGACCTACTGGTATACTGTAAGATAAAAAACCTCCAACTTCGACTGAACTGTTAATTGTTTTAAATTGCTTCAGAATACTATTTTTGACGTCTCCATCGCGCTCACTACGAAACCTCAAAGAGGGCCCTAGTTTGATCCGGGAATGATTGAGTATATTAGCCGTTAATCCAGGACCTTCAGTTTGAATGAAGTAGTTACCTTTTGAGGCACGAATGAATGGGAGGGGCAACACTCGATACTGCTTTGAGCCCACAAATTGGGGAGAGATGAAGATCCCAGTAGCGACAATCACATCCCAAGAATTAGAATTAAAGCTACCTTGAGGCCGTTGTTGTGCAAATGTTGAAGTTGAAAACATTAACACAAGGACGAAAATAACTAATGAATGCATAAGGTGATCTATTCCATTTCTTAAACGTTAAATACGCAGTATTGGATTATCTTTAAAGAATAATTTACCGTAATAAAAGGGTTTTCTTGAAGTCGATGTAATTTCATCCTAAGTTAATTTTATAGAAAAATTCTCCGTTTAAAGGAACTTATTATGTTAAAGGTTTTTGTTGCATTTACTATTATATTATTAACCACTTCAGCTAATGGAAAAAGCATAGTCGATTTTACTGCTGATATGGGGAAAAAAGAAGGTTTTTATGATTTATATCACGATAATACTGAAGGAAAGGTTTACTTAGTTGTCGACCGTTTTCAGGAAGACTTTATTTATAAGGTTAGTCTTCCAGGTGCTCTTGGCTCTAATGATGTTGGTCTTGATCGCGGACAACTTGGTGGTACAAAACTGGTTTATTTTGATCGTGTTGGAATGAAAGTTTTTTTACATCAAAAAAATACACGTTTCATAGCCACCAGTAATAATCCCCGTGAAGTTCTCGCTGCTGTTGATGCATTTGCTCCCTCTGTCGTTTGGTCCTTTGATGTTATAGCTCATGACATAGGTAAAACCCTTATTGATATCACCGGGTTGATGATGTCTGATCAACATCAGTCAGCTTCAAAAATTAAAAGAAGGGGACAAGGTGACTTTAGCCTTAATCAAGCCCGTAGTTATGTAAATTTTGATAAAGTTAAAACCTTCCCAAAAAACACCGAACTTGAAAGCACGGTGACTTTTATAGGAAATAATCCTGGTGATTATATTCGTTCAGTAGCTGCCAACCCCAATATTATTACTCTTAGACAGCGGCTATCATTTGTAGAACTTCCGGATGATAATTATAGGCCCCGTTTGTTTCACCCTGCGATGAGTTTTAATAACACGCAAGTGATTGATTTTGCTACGCCCACTGATAAACCTATTGAACAACGGTATATCTCACGTCATCGTCTTGAAAAGAAAAACCCAAATGCGGCCATAAGTGAGGCTGTTAAGCCAATTATTTATTATATAGATAGTGGTGCACCGGAGGCAATCAGAAATGCATTACGTGATGGCGTTCAATGGTGGAACCAGGCCTTTGAAACAGCGGGATTTAAAAACGCCTTCCAAGCTAAGATAATGCCTGAAGGCATGGACCCTGATGATGTCCGTTATAATGTTGTCAATTGGGTTCACCGTTCAACACGTGGTTGGTCTTATGGAGCCAGTGTTAAAGATCCACGCACTGGAGAAATTATAAAAGGTCATGTGACCCTGGGTTCACTTCGTTCCAGGCAAGACTTTATGATTGCAAATGCCGTTATAGGGCCATTTGCCGATGGCAAAACTACAAACGAAAGTATTGAATTAGTTCTTGCGCGCACTCGCCAACTAGGAGCGCATGAAGTAGGACACACTCTTGGTTTTGCTCATAATTATATTGCTAGTACTAACGGGGATAGTGATGTGATGGATTATCCCCATCCACAAGTTACAATGGATGCAGATGGGAATATTGATATATCTAAAGCGTATGCTCAAGGTATAGGTGAATGGAATAAAATAGCGGTTAATTGGGGTTATCGACAGTTTTCTAGTCCTGAAGAAGAAGCCACAGAGCTTAAAATCATTATTGAAGATGCCTATGCTGCCGGTCATCAATTTATTGCTGATGGTCCTGACAGCCGTGGCTTGTCAAGTCTACACGCAGATAGTCATCTTTGGGACTTTGGTAGCAACGTCTTAAAACAAACAAAGGAACTTTATGAGGTACGGAGGATAGCTATTTCAAAATTTGGACTAGATAATATACCTCTAGGGACCCCACTTTCTCAACTTGAAGAGGTTCTAGTGCCACTTTATTATCTACCAAGGTTTCAAATTAATGCTACATCAAAATCGATTGGAGGCATGCTGTACGGATACGAAATTAAAGGTGAAAACCTTGTTCCTCGTCATTCAGTCGTTGCGAGGGAGCGGCAGGATACAGCAACAGATATTGTACTTGAAGCACTCAGCGCCGACTATTTGACCCTACCAAGACATATACTTGAACTAATACCTCCCAAGGCGTTTGGCTACAAACTAACTAAGGAAAGTTTCCCCCGTGATACTGGAGCAGCATTTGATGCACTTTCTATGGCAGAAGCACACGCTAATTCCACTTTAGCTCTTCTAATGGAACCGACTAGGCTTGCCCGAATTAATGATCAAAATATTCGTGATATTGGTCAGATTAGTTTGGACCGTTACATTGTAAAAATTGCAGGCAAAACAATTCTTGCACCACGTCTTAATAATGCATTAAAAGCAGCGGTACAGCGCCGAGTAGGGTATGTATTTGTTCACCATATGATGTTGATTGCGGGCAGCACTTCCGTCTCCCCCTCAGTCTCTGCAATGACCGCCTCGCATTTAAACGGCTTAAAATTAATTCTGGAAAACAAAACTTCTAATGAAGAAATGACCCGTGAATATAAAGCGTTTTATCAACAACAGTCTCACCGTATTGAACAATTTTTTGATGGAATATATGAACCAAGTGCTAGTGACATAGCTACAATTCCACCTGGTGAACCAATTTAGTATAATTAATTTTACTAGCTGGCAAACTCTATGTTGTATTTAAGAAAGTTTATTTTGATTAAAGAAATTATTATTTTCTTGATTCTGTTGCCTTGCTTTGCATGTGCCCATGAAAAAAACTGGGAAACAGAGAATAGATTTTTGAAAATTAAAAGCTTAGAAAATAAACTGCAGGTCAGCGAACAAAGTTTTCAAACTGTTTATTTAGATAAAGTAGATGAAAAAGAAAATAAATATGTAGTTAATTGGCTATTGCAAAGACCACCAGTCTATAAAAATAAAAATTTTTCAATTCGATTTAATGCTCGGATTGCTTACGATTATGCCAATGTCTCGTACAAGGATGGTAATGGGAAAAACAAACCCAGAAATAAGGTAAATAGCATATACCTTCGTAACCTTGAGTTTGGTCTTAGAGGAAATTTATTTAGTAACTTCAATTATAGAGTAGTAACTAAATTTACAGACAATATTACAGAACTTAAAATGGCTTACTTAGGCTATGAGACAGAAAATACTAAATTAGCTATAGGGCAGACGAGAACATTTACGACATTGGATAAAATGACACCACCAACTATGATGGCTTTTACTGAAAGGTTTTCTTTTATAAATGCGATAAAGGCACCAAGACGACTAGGCTTTACAGCTTCTCGAAATGGTTCAAATTGGTCTTTTAGCAGTGGTTACTTCATAGGTAATACAAATGAAAATAAGATTAACGATAATAGGATGGTTTCAGCTAGAATTAATTTTTCTCCTCAATTTAAAAATGGATTGTCCCTCCATTTTGGGGCAAGTACATTCTACAGAAATCAAAACTCAAAATCTTTTTCAACAAAATACGAAGCGCGACCATTGAGTAAGCACGGAAATTTAAAACCTTTATTTAGTGGTAATTTCGATATCGAGGAGGAGCAATTTATTGCAGCCGAATTTGTTGCTTCTTATAAAAGTTTTGCTTTTCAAGTTGAGTACGCCACAATAAAAACTCCTCTAAGTAATTTAGAATTGAAAACTTCTACCGATCCAACTTATAAGGGGGGATATTTAGAAGTTGGTTTTTTCCCAACTGGCGGTAAGCAGTTAGTCGATGGAAGGGTTGGTCGTTTAGACAACGTTAAAATAAAATCACCTATAGGCAAAGGGGGGGTTGGTGAAGTTCGGATTGCCGTTCGTTATGACATGGCAGACTTTACTCACGAAGGCTATGGCAGTAAGCAGTCTTCTTACATTCTTTCATTGGATTGGTATTTGAACACGGTCACAAAGATTACGACAAATTACGCACATTCGATTATTCAAAACTCTTCGAATGTCGTGACAGTAAAAGCTGACACAATTAATACGAGATTTTCATTCTTTTTTTAAAGTCATAAAATATTTATTGAAATGTGGTATCATTAAATGCTTATGATCTATTTTTTATTTATTATATTATTTTCAATTATTGGTTATAAAATTTGTTCATATTGTAATATTTCGTCATTTGAAATTACCTCTAAGTGGTAATATTTATTTAGGGTAAGTATGAAGCAGCTAATTACCAAAGTATTTGAGCAACATGACCCGGCTATGAGACGTGCGCTTGCAACTGAGAAAAATAGGACGTGGATCAGACCAAAATATGGCGATCATTCCCTTTATCATGAGGTAATTAGTTTAAATAATGAGAAAAACTTTGAAAATAAATTACCACTTAGGGCTTCTGCGGTATTAATTCCTATTATAAAACGTAATAATAATTATTCAATTTTGCTAACAAAACGTTCGTCCAAACTCAAAAATCATAGTGGTCAAATTTGTTTTCCTGGGGGGGGATGCGAAGTTGATGATTTAAATGCTATGTCTACAGCTCTGCGGGAGGCTAAGGAGGAAATTAACCTTCCATCAACTCATATTGAAGTTGTTGGTGCGATGGAAGACTATGAGACTGTAACAGGTTTTAGTATTTCGCCTGTTGTTGGTTTCGTAAATCCAAACTTTTACGCAATCCCTGCTAAAGAAGAAGTTGAGGAGATATTTGAGGTGTCACTTGACTTTATACTTGATGAACGAAATCATTTGATTGAGAGTATGGTTTGGAAGGGTGCAATGCGTCAATTTTATACTTTCTCCCATAATAAACATAAAATTTGGGGAGCGACAGCTTCTATTTTAGTACGTTTTGCAAAGATGGTTAATGAATATGAATAAATTTAAACTAAATTTAAAAGAACAGGCCTGGCTTCAAGACAAAGATTTACAATATATTATGATGCTACTCAATCAAAATGGAGATAATGCTCGCATTGTTGGTGGTGCTGTAAGAGATGCGCTGCTTAATAGTTTTAATAACCAAAATAAAAAAATTGAGGACATAGATATAGCTACAAAGTTATTACCGGAAGAAAATATAGTTATTCTAGAAAAAACAGGTATCAAAGTTATCCCTACTGGATTGAAACATGGAACAGTAACAGCTGTTTTAAATAAAAAAACTTTTGAAATAACGACTTTACGAAAAGACATTACCACTGATGGTAGGCATGCTGAAGTTGAGTTTAGTAAGGACTGGCTTGAAGATGCAAATAGGCGAGATTTCACATTAAATGCTCTATATTTAAGGCTTGATGGCACTGTATATGATCCTTTAAATGGGTATGATGATATAAAGGCTAGTAAAATTACTTTTATTGGTGATGCAAACAAACGTATTCGTGAAGATGCTTTGCGAATTTTAAGGTTTTATCGCTTCTCATCAGATCATGGTATTGGCAACATTGATGAAGAAGGTATGCTAGCTACTATAAAGCATAAGTTTCTTATTGGTGCTCTTTCTGGCGAACGTGTTAACAATGAATTAAAAAAAATTCTTAGTTCTGAGAGGGCTAGCTATATTATTCCTTTGATTGCAGAAATAGGAATTCTTAAAGTAATACTGCCTCAATACCAGGGTTATAAAAGTTTTTTAAGGTATGTTAAAATAGAAAATTTGTTTAGTCTTAATAATGTTATGGGAAGACTTTCCTGTTTAGTTCCTTGCGATGAAAAAAACATGACCGAAATATCGGCTAAACTTAAATTATCGAATAAAGAAAAAAATCTATTAATTAGTTACTGCAAACCATTTAAAATAAACAATCTATCGGAAAGAACAATTAGGCGTGAGCTTTATTATTTTGGTAAAAATATTATTATTCATAAGCTTATTTATCTTAACCTTCTAGATATTAAAACATTAAACTACATAAACGATTACAAAATACCTAAAATACCTTTAACAGGTAAGGATCTGATTAAAGAAGGTTGGCAGGAGGGTCGTGATATGGGCGACAAGTTAAAACAGTTTGAAAAAAAATGGGTTAGAAATGACTTTAAAATAAATCAAAATAAATAATCACCCCATCAGTATTTGTAATTTTAGTATCCTTGATAAAAGAATTAAAATGTTTAAAAATAAAAAGGACGCAGTATCATTTCCATTTAGCATGGGGGGGGAGTGACATCAAAATGGCGTCAACATTACCTCCCGTTTTCAACCCAAAGGCTGTACCTCGGTCATAAACAAGATTAAATTCAGCGTATAACCCTCTGTAATAAAGTAGTTTTTCTCGTTCTTCATCGGTCCATTCTTTATTCATATGACGTTGGACTAAAGAGGGGTAAATCTCATTAAAAGAACGACCGATATCTTGGGTAAATGAAAAATCAGCATCCCAATTTCCACTATTCAGTTGATCATAAAAAACGCCGCCTTCACCGCGGGCGCATTTTCGATGTGGAATATAAAAATACTCATCACACCACTTCTTATAACGATCATAATAACTTTTATCATGACGGTCACAGCAGTTTTTAAGAGTTTTTTTAAAGTCTTTAGTATCTAAATCATTAGGCAAGGCTGCGTTAAGATCTGCACCCCCGCCGAACCAATTTTTTGTCGTTACTATGTGGCGAGTATTCATATGAACAGCAGGAATCTTAGGATTGTGCATATGAGCTACAATGGAAATTCCGCTTGCCCAAAATCGGGGGTCCTTATCCGCCCCAGGCATTTGCTTTGCAAACTCCTGAGAGAATTCACCATAAACTGTCGAAACATTAACTCCAACTTTTTCAAAAACGCGACCCTTCATGACGGCCATTGTGCCACCACCTTTATTTGGATCATCATCACGATACCATCTAGTTTTTTTAAAGCTTCCAGCATCAAGATCTGAGTTAACACCCGTTAAATCTTTTTCAATACTCTCAAAACTTTCACATATTTGGTCACGTAAACTTTCAAACCAAGTTTTTGTTTTTTCTTTTTGATTTTCAATGCTCATTTTATTCTAGGAAATCCATTTGTTTGTCTAAGGGCTTCGCCTAGAACCATAGCCGCAGAGATGGCTATATTCAATGATCTTGTTGTTGGTACCATCGGGATTAGAAGTCGAGCATGAGCACGTTTATGAACGTTATCAGGCACACCCGCACTTTCTTGTCCTAACAATATTACATCATCGTCTTTAAATATGAAATCAGTGTAGTTTTCAGCAGCCTTAGTTGTTAAAAGAACGATCCGACGACTTTCAGCCCAGGTAAGAAATTCTTCCCACGAATTATGGTGACTTATCTTACTTTGATCTATGTAATCCATACCAGCGCGACGAAACGATTTTTCCCCAAAAGGAAAACCACATGGCTCAATAATATGAATTCGAACCTCAAGGCAAGCGGCCATTCGTATAATGGTACCAGTGTTTGGTGGAATATCTGGTTGATAGAGGGCTAAATTCATAGCAAATCTTTAAAAGTTAGTTGTTTTAATTGCAAGATATTAATTACTTATTTTTATCAAAGTGCACGTCTGAATGTTAGGTTGAAACGTAAATTTCCGGTCAGAGGGTGGGATTGAACTTTAATTTTTCTTACACCGTGGTAGAATTTGCGCGCAGGTCCACCAAAAATAAGTAAATCTCCAGAATGAAGAGGAATATTCATCACCTTTCCATTACGGTTTTCACCAAATATTTGAAAAACTGCTGAAACACCTAATGAAACAGAGACAATAGGTTGACTAAAGTCAATTTCATCTTTGTCAACATGGGCTGTGAGTCCAACACCAGGTTTGTAGCAATTTATTAAACAACTATCTGGAAAAAAATTTTCAAAGCCTGCCTTTTTAGCTGCATTCGATATAATAGTTTCTATATTTTTTGGCATTTTAGGCCATTCATTACCTGTTATGGGATCAATTCTTTCATAACGGTAACCCCGACGATCTGAATACCAACCATTCTCGCCCATACTTGTTACTGAAACATTTATTTTTTTCCCGCCTGGCGTGATCATTTGGCGAAAGGGTATTTTCTCCGCAGTAGAAGTCACTACTTTCATAAATTCTTCCACATTTACATGAGATCTGAATAAAAAAACCCCAGGTCTAAGCTCTTCTATTTCAGGTGCTATAGGTGAAAAAAGATCATTTTGCATTGTGGATATTTTTCCCTTCCTAGTTTTGAACCTATAATATATATTAAATTGAAATATGAAACTATGCGAATTTTGTTTTATAATATGTTTACTCCCAAGGAAAAAAATGAACATTAAAAATAATCTGTTTCTAGGCTGCGCATGTTTCCTATTGTTTGCTTGTGATGCTTCAGAACAACAAACAGAAATAGCAGCAGAGTGTAAACCGGCCGATATGGTTATTTATAATACGACTATTTATACAGCTAATGTTGATAAATGGACGGCTGAGGCCGTGGCTACATTGGGAAACAAAATTATCTACGTTGGAGACAATTTAGGTGCGGCTGCATTTATGTGTGGTAATGCGACAATCATGAATTTTGAGAATAAATTTGTTTATGCAGGACTTACTGATAGTCATCAACATGTGGAAGGTGTTGGTCGCAGACCCAAAACCCTTAGCCTTTTTGGGATAACTACCTTAGGCGAAACGGTGAATTCAATCAAACGGTTTGCAGAAAGTGTTCCTAATGGGGACTGGGTTCAGGGACGCGGTTGGATAGAGCGTGAATGGACTGATGAAGAAAGGTTTTTAACTCGTCATGACGTTGATTCCTTCACCAAGGATAAACCACTTTTTATGCCTCGTGCAGATGGTGTATCAGCGCTAGTAAATTCAAAAGCTCTTGAATTGGCCAATATAACAAAGGACACGGCTGATCCAGAGGGCGGTAAATTCGAACGTGATCTTGATGGTACTCCGAATGGTTATGTTCTTGCTACTGCAATGAAATTTTTTAGAGATATTATTCCACCAGAAACTCGTGAATACAAAAAAGATAGTTTAATCAGGGGTATGCGTGAAAATGCAATGCTGGGCTGGACCAACACCCAAGACGCAGGTATGCCATATGTTAATGTAGAGTTGATGAAAGAAATTCACTCGGAAGGTTTGATGTCCACCCGAGTTTATGCTGCGGCAAATGTTTCGGAAGCATGGACAATATTAGATCAGGGACGTGAAGTTACTGAGGACGATATGTTTGACCTACGTGGTATCAAAGTTTTCATTGATGGGACACTTGGTTCGCGGGGGGCGGCCCTTCTCGAAAATTATTCAGATGCTGATCATAATGGTTTTATGAACCGCACTACTAAAGAGGAGCTTGAACCTATCCTTCGTGAGGCGTTACGTAAGGGTATTCAAGTAGAAACCCATGTAATAGGTGACCGTGCAGTTCGTTCGCTTCTTGACTGGTACGAAGAAGCCTTTAATTCAGTTCCAAAAGAAGAATGGGCAGTTTCAAATCCAAGATGGCGTTTAGAGCATGCACAAATTATTACTGCAGAAGACCAAGAGCGATTTGTAAGTCTAGATATTATTCCGTCAATGCAACCTTCTCACGGTATTGGCGACCTAAATTTTGCCCCAGATAGGCTTGGCGCTGATCGGTTAGGTTATTCTTATCCATGGCAACAACTTGTTGATCGAGGGTTGATGATCCTTGGTGGCTCTGATGCTCCAGTAGAGCTTGGAGATCCACGTATAGAGTTTTATGCTGCTGTTTCACGTAAACGCTTAGATGGAACGTTTGGTGATGGCTGGCATCCAGAACTTGCTGTTTCTCGCGAAACTGCACTTAAAATGTTTACTATTTGGCCAGCTTACGGAGCTTTTCAGGAAAATAAGCGTGGGTCCGTTGAAGTCGGGAAATATGCCGATTTTACTGTTTTCGATAAAGATTGGATGACCATACCTGAAAAAGATATTTTAACTTCAAATAATTTGATGACAATTGTAAATGGAAAGATAACTTATGAAAAATAATCTTATATATATTGTAGTGGCTGCTGCTGTTATTTATATTCTCTTTTTTTACTCTGAAGATGATATTGCCGAGCAAGTAAAAGCGGATATGGTTCTCCAAAACGGTACTATTTATACAGCTAATGACACACAATGGACTGCTGATGCTATAGCCACTAAAGGGGATGAAATTATTTTTGTCGGTTCAGCTGCTGGTGCACAAGACTTCGTTGGCGAAAATACCAATATGGTTGATCTTGAAGGTAATACTGTGTTTCCAGGCCTAACTGACGCGCATACCCATATTAAGTGGGTTGGCCAGCGTGAACTTGGACTTAATTTACAAAGTATTGATGATTTAGACGAAACGGTTGAGGCAATAAGGGTATATGCTGAAAACATTGCCGAAGGTGATTGGGTAACAGGTAAAGGCTGGATTGAGCAAAAGTGGTCCGATCAACGTTTCCTTGATAAATCTGATGTTGATTATTTTTCAAAAAACAAACCGTTAGTCGTGACACGTGGTGGCGAACATTCTATTCTTGCAAATTCAAAAGCTATGGAAATTGCTGGAATTACCCGTGATACACCTGACCCGGTAGGTGGTAGAATTTTAAAAGATGCGAAGGGCGAACCTACAGGTATGTTTATTGATAATGCCATGGCGTTAATTCGTGATCACATACCAGCGCCAACCCGTGAAGAAGAAAAGAAATCATTACAGGAAGGTCTTGATTTCATGTCACGAATGGGATGGACACAGGTTCAGGAGGCAGGCGGAGATTACGCTGATGTAGAACTACTAAAGGAAATACATGCTGAAGGTAAACTGAAAACACGCCTTTATTACTTTATGCTGTCTGGTGAAGAAGGTGCTAAATTACTAGAACGAGGAGCAGAATACTCAAAAGACAATATGCTTGATATTGCTGGGATAAAATATTTTGGAGATGGTGGTCTAGGTCCTCGGGGAGCTGCCCTGCTTGAGCCCTATGATGATGAGGATAGTAAGGGCATAGTTTTGATTGACGGCGAAAAGGCACTAGCAGTTTATATAGATGCCCTAAAAAAAGGAATTCAAATTGAGACACATGCAATTGGTGATTATACTAATCGTTTCGTACTCGATCTATATGAAGAAGCTTTTAAAATGGTTCCCGAAGCAGAGCGGGTAAACAAAAACCCTCGTTGGCGCATAGAGCATGCGCAGATTATTCATCCCGATGATCAGGTACGATACAAAGAGTTGGGTATTATTGCAGCTGTAGAAGCCTCTACAGTCAAAGCTGATTTGTATTTTGCTCCATCTCGGATTGGTTCTGAACGTCTTAAAACGGCTTACCTATGGAAAAGCCTTATTGATCAAGGTATCCATGTAACTGCTGGAACAGATGCCCCTGTTGAGGTCGGTGATCCCAGAGTAGAGTTTTTCTCTCTTGTTGCTCGCACTGATTTTAATGGATTTTATACTGATGATTGGAATATTGATGAAAAGGTTGACCACAGAACTGCTCTTAAAATTATGACAATAAACGCTGCATATGCCGCTTTTCAAGAAGATATTCGTGGTTCTATCGAAGTTGGTAAAAAGGCTGATTTCTCAATATTTGATAAGGATTGGATGACTATCGAACCTTCAGAAATTATGGATAGTGAAGCGGTAATGACTATTGTTGGTGGAAGGGTTACATATCGGCGTTAAATTTTAGAAATTCAGAAATTTCCTTGTAACATAACTTTGCAGTTTCTTTAGTTAGGATTAAATCAATATTTTAATTATATAATCGCAATAATCGGATATTAAAATTTAAGTATTAATTAGAGTATACGTATTAATATAAAATACGGAGTGTGCCAATGGTTAAGAAAATGTATTTAAATGCGATAAGTAATCGTGATATTACTTTTGATGGTATGTTTTACTACGGGGTAATAACTACAGGAGTTTATTGCAAGCCATCCTGTTCCTCGCGCCAAGCGTTACCTAAAAATATTCGCGTTTTTAATACCTTTGAAGAGGCTGAATCACAGGGGTTACGTGCATGCAAACTTTGTAATCCAAAAAACGAAAATAAAGTTATAATAGTTGCACGTTATATTGAAAAAAATTTTGATAAAAAAATTACACTTGATTATTTATCAAAACTTTTGGGCTTAAGCCCTAGTTATATGCAACGTAAATTTAAATCGCTATATGGTGTTTCCCCAAAACAATATCAAAATGGGTTGAAGCTAAATAAGGTAAGAACTGCACTTAAGGATGGGGATGACATAAGCGGTGCTATTTACGATGCTGGTTATGGTTCTTTAAGTAGGGTTTATGAACAAATAAACGGTCGAATTGGGATGACACCAGCAGCTTATCGGGCTGGAGGCAAAGGTGAGGAAATATCTTATGCGGTTCGTTATTGTTCTCTTGGTTGGTTTATTATGGCTGCCACCGATCGTGGTGTTTGTATGATCCACTTTGGAGAAAGCGAAGAAGCTTTAGTAAAAGTATTATTTTCCGAATACCCTCATGCTCAACTAAATAAAACACTAAAAAGTAGCGACACCCTTCTTAATTGCTGGATTGAGGCTTTTGATAGACATGTTAGTGCCGGGGCAAAGAGGCCAAGCATACCCCTACATTTAAATGGTACAGCTTTCCAGATTAAGGTGTGGCGTTTTTTAATGAATGTTAAACATGGAGAGGTACTTACTTACAAAGAACAGGCAGTGCGCATGGGATTACCTAAAGCCGTTCGAGCAGTGGCATCTGCTAATGGTAGAAATAATATTGGGGTATTAGTCCCTTGCCACCGAATTTTACGAGGTGATGGCAGCCTTGGTGGATTTCGCTGGGGCCTTGATAGAAAACGAGCGCTATTAGAACAAGAACAATCTTTGTAATTAACTGGGATCCTAAAATAATTTTTGTAATTTAATGATATTGAATTTGCCAAGGAATTAATAATGCTAGAAAAATTTGAAAAATATCCACTTACTTTTGGTCCAACCCAAATAGAAAAATTAAATTCACTATCAAAACATTTGGGGGGGGACGTTGAAATTTATGCAAAGAGGGAAGATTGCAACTCTGGATTAGCTTTTGGGGGGAATAAACTTCGCAAACTTGAATATATTATACCTGATGCTATTGCTTCAGGTGCGGATACATTGGTCTCTATTGGGGGAGTGCAATCAAACCATACACGTTTGGTTGCTGCGACAGCTGCAAAAATAGGTTTTAAATGCAAGCTCATTCAGGAAAATTGGGTCCCTCATGAAGATTCTGTTTATGATCGGGTAGGAAATATTATGCTTAGTCGGATTATGGGGGCAGATGTAGAGTTGGTAGATGAGGGGTTTGATATAGGTATTCGAAAAAGTTGGCAGAATGCTATCAGGGAAGTAGAAGAGAAGGGTGGTAAGCCCTATCCTATTCCAGCTGGAGCATCAGTTCATAAATATGGCGGGCTTGGTTTTGTAGGATTTGCAGAAGAGGTTCGGGTACAAGAAACAGAGATGGGTATAAAGTTTGACTATATAGTTGTGTGCACAGTAACGGGATCAACTCATGCTGGTATGTTGGTAGGCTTTGCTGCGGATGGTCGTGCCCAAAATGTGATTGGGATAGATGCAAGCGGTACACCTGTAAAAACTAAGGCTCAGGTCCTCAATATTGCCAGGAAAACTGCTAAACTTGTTGGGCTTGGTACTGAAATTAGTGAAAGTGATGTTATACTTCATGAAGATTATGCTTACCCTTCCTATGGAGTTCCGTCCGAGGAAACAAAAAATGCAATCCGAATATGTGCACAGTTGGAAGGCATGATAACGGATCCTGTTTACGAAGGTAAATCAATGCAAGGTATGATTGACCTAATAAAAAAAGATTATTTTCCTAAAGGTTCAAAAATTTTATATGCACATCTGGGTGGGGTTCCTGCAATTAATGGATATGGCTATACATTTCGTAATGGTTGATTTTAATTTAATGCCCAGATTAATAAATTATATACACTAATTTTGAGAGTATGATGATTATAATTAAATCTATAAGTGAAACTGAATATGATAGTTGGTGTCTTTTATGGCAAGATTATTTGTTGTTTTATAAGGCAAGTCTTACGGATGATATTACAAAAAACAACTGGAAACGGTTTCATGATCCAGATGAAGGAATTATAGCTCTTGGTGCTTATTCTGATGGCACTCTCGTGGGTTTTGTTCATTATATTTTTCATAAAACAAATTGGGCCCTAACAGATACATGTTACTTACAAGATTTATATATTGATTCAACTATTAGAGGAAATGGTGTTGGTAGGTCTCTAATTGAAGCTGTTTTCAATGATGCTATCAAAAAGGGATCGCCTGCTGTTTATTGGCTTACTCAAGAGCACAATGAAAGCGCACGTAAATTATACGATAAAATTTCCGGTTTATCTGGGTTTGTTCATTACAACAAGCCATTGAAATAAGCCTATGCTTTAATCATACTAAGTCGTTAAATTAGTATTAATAAATTAAGTGCTATTTTTAATCCAAACTGCAGTATCGTGATATGCGACGCCGCCATTAGGGGCAACTACTTCTGCGCTCACTAAAACATTAATGCCCTTGCCACCGTTATGACTAGCATTTGGCCACACACCTTCGGCTACTAGTACACCTACTTTTGCACCATGAATAATTTTAGCGAATAATTCAATTTGACCATTTTTGTTTCCAATTGTAATCACACTGCCGTCGCGAATGTTGTTTTTAACAGCATCCTCTGGATGAATTTGCAAAGTTGGTCTTTTTTCACGTTTTAGTGAAGATGGTGTATTATTAAATGTTGAATTTAAAAAATTTCGTGCCGGTGGTGTTATAAGTTTAAATGGATGATCATGATCTTGACCGCCAGGAGCTTCCCAATGATCGGGTAATTGTGGTAATTCATGGCCCCTTGGACCGATGTTTTCCCATCCCGGCTTAAAACGAAACTTCTTATCTGGCCAGTTATATCCATCAATAAAATGATGCTTATCAAAACTTTCCGCACAATCATGAAAATTAGTAGCGCTTAGACTTTTTAAATCAGGAAAGCCAGACATCTTCAGGGTTTTATCTATTATTTCATTTGCAGACATTGAAAAACCATAATGCTTTGCTCCTAACTGTTTAGCTAAATTACATATTACATCGTGATTTGATTTACTATCTCCAACCGCGTCAATTATTTGTGGGCCGTAGTGAATGAATGTGTGACCACCACTTTTATATAAATCATCGTGTTCCACAAAAGTGGTTGCCGGAAGGATAATATCAGCAAATCGCGCAGTTTCAGTCATAAATTGTTCGTGAACGCAAAGGAATAAATCATCTCGCAACAATCCATTAAGTACTTTTTGTTGTTCAGGAGCAATCGCCGCAGGGTTAGTCCCTTGAACTATCATTGCAGTTATGGGAGGTCCATCCCCTAAATCATCTAAATCCCCCATTAGTGCTGGCCCAATTCGCGAGTGATCAATTGTGCGCACCCCTTTTTTTACTAAATCAAGCCCTTCAATTAGGGTGTAATCAAAATGATATATTCCACCACTATTAAAAAATATTCCTGAACCTGGAACTTTCCACTTACCAGTAACTACTGGAATACAAGTTATTGCATGTACATTTACTGCTCCATTGCGACATCGAGAAACTCCGTAACCAAGTCGAATGTAACTCCGCTCTGTTTTTAAATATAAATCAGCTAAACTTTCTATTTCAGAGACAGTTAACCCTGTAATTTTTGCTGCCCATTTGGGTGTTTTAGATGTGAGGTGTTTTTGAAACTCGGCAGGAACGTCAGCATATTTTTCCATATATTCATGATCTGCAAAACCATCTCGAAAAGCTATATGCATTATTGCGCAAGCTAATGCGCCATCTGTTCCAGGACGAGGAGCTATATGCATATCAGCAGTTTTAGTAGTTGGATTTTCGTAGGGATCAATTACAATTACTTTAGCGCCACGGTTCTTCTTAGCCCGAGAAACGTGGGTCATTACATTAACTTGTGTAGAGACTGCGTTAGTTCCCCAAATTATAATTAAATCTGCAGCTGCCATTTCTCGGGGATCGGGACCAATACGCCGTCCAAAACCTGCTAACCAACCTGTATCAACCAGGCCCCCACAGGTGGTTGACCGCATATTAGTGTAGCCCATTTCATTTCGTAGTCTGGCCATACTTCCCGATTGAACTAGTCCCATTGTACCTCCATACATATAGGGCCATACAGTTTCGGATCCATATTTTTTTGTTGCTGCTTTAAATGCAGTTGCAACAGTTTCAATGGCCTCACCCCAAGATATTTCTGTAAAACTATCGGTACCCTTTGGACCAGTACGTTTGAGAGGAACTGTAAGCCGTTCAGGGTTATGAGTACGTTCCGAATAGCGAGCAACTTTTGCGCAAATAACTCCGGCTGTGTAGCTATTATCCGGGTTTCCACTTACCCGCCCAATAGTTTTTTCATCAATTTTTTCAACGATCAGTGCACAAGTAGATGGGCAGTCATGGGCGCATGCACTATAATGTATTTGGTTAGGCTTGCTCATCTTATAATATTATCCAGTGTGGTGTACTTTTTAAAATAATTTTAATCATCATAATATTAAGAGTTAATTTAATTTTTTTGTAAGAAACTCTCTGATTGTATTGATTACTAACTCTTTTTGCTCAGAAAGGATAGCATGACCAGCATTAGGAATAACTCTATTGGTCGCGTCAGGAATCATGGCAGCAAATTTTTTACAAGATTTGGGCGCAGCTTCATCATATTCTCCACAAATCATGAGGACAGGAACTTTTATTGTGTGAAGCAAGCCGCTGGTATCATAGTTTTGTAGCGTTCCGTTTGCTGTAAATTCGCTTGGGCCCCACATAGTTTCATATATTTTACGATTTCCAGATTTACCATTATCCCTGAAACCTCTGTCTATGCAATCCCCGTGGCACATATGTTCATCATAAAATGCTTTTTCAGCCTCTCTGTACTCTGGGTCTTCAAAAGTCCCAGCATCTTCATGTTTATTAATAGCCACTTGGTACTTTTTTGGTAATAGACTTATCCAATTGCGATTATCTGAAACCCACTGCGGAGTACTTATAAGCGGACTTCCGAATATCGCAGCTTGGAGACCTTTTTCGTTCTTGATCGCATATTCAACAGCAAGTGTGCCACCCCAGCTGTGGCCAGCAATAATAATTTCTTCAAGATCAAGCACATCCCTGATTTGGTCGATTTCGGTTACAAAATTTTCAACGGTCCAGATATTTTGATTGTTTATATCATCAACAAATTTTGTGGACATACCACTACCGAGTTGATCATACAATATTACTGTGTAAGTATCAGATAGCTCAATATAGGGCATCAGACCCCGATGCGTACCACCAGGGCCTCCATGCATGACTATAATAGTTGGCCTTTTGTCAATATGCTCAATACCATTTAATCGGTACCATATTTTCCCACCTTCAACCTTTATATACCCAGATTGATCAGGGTCTTCGTGAGCAATAGCTGAAAAAGTGATATTACTTAAAGTGATTATCAATAGAAGCTTAAAAAATTTCATGACAAATCCCACTATTTATGGCTTGTTATTCTTATATAACTAGTTAAAACCATATTTATAATCATTGCAAGGCTGAGAAAATCTAATGTCAAATAAATATACTCACCGTTTGGCTACTTTGGAGGACGTAACTGTAATAAGAGAGTTAATGAATTTAGCCATTTATGAACTCCAGGTTGACCATCTTAATTCAGAACAATTAGATGTTGCCCATCAGTTTATGGGGCTAGATACCGGACTTATAGGTGATCAAACTTATTTCCTTATATTACACGGAGAAGGGACAGTAAGTGAAACTGTTGTTGGTTGTGGTGGATGGGGAAAAAGAGAAACACTTTATGGTGGGTCGCATACACCGGGTCGAAGCAATGCACTTCTTGATCCATTGAAAGACAGGGCGAGAGTTAGGGCAATGTACTGCCATCCAGATTGGGCAAGGCAGGGTGTAGGTAGTTATATTATGAATCTTGTTGAAAATACAGCAAGGGCCCAAGGTTTTACTAAAATGACACTTGGGGCAACCCTAGTTGGGGAAAAACTATATGAGTGTTTTGGCTACAAAGTTACCGAACGTTGTGTTGATACTACGGATGATGGAATTGAAATTCCATTAATTAAAATGGAAAAGGATTTTTAGTGATATATCATACAGACAAAACTATTCATCTGACGGATATTGTTTTTCCAAAAAATATAAATCATCACGAAACATTATTTGGGGGAGCGGCCCTCAGTTACATGGATAAAGTTGCTTTTATTGCCGCCACCCGCTTTGGACGAAGACACTTTGTGACTGCTTCATGTGATAATATTGATTTTAAAAAACCAGCACTAAAGGGAAATATTGTTGATTTCTCCGCTACTGTTGTTAGTGCGGGTAGGAGGTCTCTTAAAGTTGAAGTGGTGATGGAGGCTGAAGATATGCTAACAGGAGATCGCGTTATATGTACTAGAGGAATTTTTAATATGGTTTCGGTGGTAAGTGATGATGAAGTTCCTTTGAAAGAATTAAAAATGGGTCACCGCACCCATGCTGAAACAGATGCGGACCTGAGGATAGTTGAGTTAGTTTTTGCTGATGATACTAATCATCATGGAACTCTTTTTGGGGGCCATGGTCTATCTCTTATGGCTAAAGCGGGTTTTATAGCATCTACTCAAAAATGTAGAGAAGTTATGGTATTAGCAAGTTTAGAAAAAACTAATTTTATGGCACCCATTAATATTGGTGGTATAGTTGACCTTTCCGCGAAGGTGACACAAATTGGAACAAAGTCCCTTACTGTAAATGTTAAAATGTGGGGTGAGGAACTTCTTTCAGGAAAACGTACATTTTGTGCAGACAGTGATTTTATCATGGTTGCTATTGGCAAAGATGGTAAATCAAAAAAAATATCTAATTAGTTTTCATTTATTAAAGGTAAGTTTTACTCACCCTGTGTGATACCAAAATCAAGTGGATTTTTAGTTATGATTTTGAAACTACCAAAGTTATAGGATCGATTACCATCAATTAATTTAAAGTCTGTGGTTGGGTTTATAACGGCCATAGTTGCTGAACGAAGTTCGCTGAGAAATTTTACTGGTTGCATTGTCTCGTTATGGCCAGGAAGTAAATAATCGACATCATCCCGATAACTAAACATAATTTGTGAGGAAATAAAAAAATCTTGAAAACTAGAATTATCTGAATAAACGGTAATAGGCGCTGGATAATAACTATCCCCTGTCAACATTAGGCGGTTCTTTTTGTCTACTAATACAATACTATCTGGTGAATGGCCTGGTATGTATGTAACTTCAATTTTACGGCTACCGAGGTCAATAATATCACCATTTTTTATAAATTTATCAATTTTATATGGTTTGCTATCATAAAATTGGAAAGAAAAGGTCTTGGGTAAGTTTTTCCATATGGTATCTGGTGTTACATTACCTCGCAGTTCTTTATTATTACGGCCCTTTGCATTATTTGCAGTATATGTGTTTTGTACACCGTATATTGTATCAAATTGATAATTTGAACCAACATGATCATAGTGACTATGTGTATTCATTACTATAATTGGGAGGTCTGTTAACTGATCGACTACAAATTTTAAATCACTTATGCCCTGGAGAGTATCAACAAGCATTGCTCGTTCAGAACCAATTAGAAGATAGCTAATAGCTTCCTGCCATTGGTTAGGTTCATAAATTGCATATGTATTTTTATTAAGTTTATAAACTTCGTACCAATCCTGCTTTGTATCCACATGTTCATAATTTCCCCAGCTTTTTCGAGGCATAACATCATACCAATTACTTTCTGATGGAGCTTTATCGCAAGCTGCAATGAACAGAGCAGCTAGTATGATAAAAAAAATTTTATTAATAACCATAAATCCTTTAATTACCCCACTCCAGTAGGGTCTATTAAACTTTGCTAATTAAATAAATATCAGGCACCTGTTACAATTTGATCGTACATATTTTGGTCAGTAGCACCCTCTGTACCAAAAAGGAGTATTCGTGAGTTTTTATCAATATTGAGTTCAGATTTAATTGTGCTTAAATTTTTAAGTTCCATGAGCGTGGCAATGCCTGCTACAGCACTTTCTCCGGCCTCAATTGATGGATCCTCAGAAACACCCTTGGCCATAAGACGCATTGCCGGCCGAACGTTATCGTCAGAAATAGTGATAAAATCATTAGTATTATTCTTAAGAATATCCCAGCCAATTAGTGAAACTTCCCCACAAGAAAGTCCGCCCATTAAAGTTTCTTTTTCTATATGGACCATTTTGGGTTCCCCTAGCATGGCACTTTGGTATAGGCAGTCTGCTGTTTCTGGCTCAACAACAATAAATTTAGGCCGCTGCGAACCCCAAAGGGCACTTGCATGTGCGCAAATTGAGGCTGCAAGCCCTCCGACACCACCCTGAATTATAATATGTGTCGGTATGACGCCATTATTTAACTGCTTAAATATTTCATGCGTCATTACCGTATAGCCAGCCATTACATATTTAGGCACATCAGTATAACCAGCATAGGATGTGTCAGAAATTATTTGCCACTTATTTCTAGTTGCATCTCGCTTAACCATAACTAAGCTATCGTCATAATTTCCATCAACCCAAACTACTTTTGCACCAAATTTTTCTACTGAAATTGCGCGATTTTTACTGACCGCCTTGTGCATGTATATATAACACTTGATCCCGCATTGTTGGGCTCCCCAGGCGACGGATCGGCCGTGATTTCCATCTGTTGCTGTTGCGACAGTAAACTCTTTAAGAATTTCAGAATATTTTCCAGCAAGAATGTCTTTATTTTGAATATCATCATTCGGAAGAATTTTGTTTAAATGTAATCTTAGTACACAGGCGACAGCATAAGCACCGCCCAAAGCCTTAAAACTTTTTAAACCAAATCTTTTGCTTTCATCCTTATAATATATTTGCTTGACCCCTAAGCTCTCAGCTAGGCCATTTAGATGGTGCAGGGGTGTAGGGCAGTAAGCATCCCATGTTTTAATACATGAATAAGCAATATCGAATAATTTTTGTGAAATTACACAATCTGTTTCTTGATGAATTGAATTGTTTTTAAAGTGAAGCATTCACATTTCCCTTAGAATTATTTTAATTTTTTAAAGCATTATTCTCTTCAAAAATTCACACACTATTAACCAAGGAATTTATGGAAAACTTAATTGGGATAGTTTTTATTTTTTATAATAGGTTCTTTAAGATTTTTGCCAACTATGCAAATAAATATTCCTGCAGGAACGGAGCATGTGGCAAAGAAGAAAGTCCATGTTACTTGATCGAGGTGACTCACACCGACTGTTTTAGCAATGAAGTAAGCATATCCACCACCAAAAGTGATCAAGAAACTACCAAATAAAACCATAAAAATACTAAGTGTCTTGTAGCTAAAAATTTTATTATCAATATTTTTTAAAAGCATAGTTATTTTCTCTTATTTATAAAGAAACACTTTAGGGAATTAGAATATAAATGCAAGGTGTGAATTAGCCCTTAGCAACTCGTTTATCAAATTCATGGATCATCTGCCATGCACCTTCTATGGCGCCTGTCATCCAAGCAGCATGGTATGGGGACATACCCCCACCAGAAAAAATAATTCTCTTCTCACCCTTAACAACAATTGGAATATTTTTTCTACGTTGCCGTCGACTACGAAAACTTGAGGCCCCGCCGAGGGCATAGCGATCCCTGTGCCAAGACTTCGAAATTGCCTTTCCATTATAATACTTCCTGAAGTTTCCAGGATGCAATTTTTCACCACAAGTTAAGGAATGCTCAATCCGTTCAGGTATGGTCATATTTGAAAGTTCAACACTGCCCCCACCGTATTTGTAATTAGTAAGCATCACATCACCGTCTCCCCCAAAAAGGTTGGATGATGGGTAAGATGTCTGATAGTGACCATCCATATCTGAATATGAAGCCCCTCCATAAATCATATCATCTTCTTCCCAAAAGCGGCGTGTAAACTGCAGTCCTATTTTAAATGCAGGTGAGCTGGTCGCGGACTTGAGAGCAGTCTTAACATCATTACTAAAATTATTATCAATACCGGCAATCACTGAAAATGGGATAGTTGATATAACGTAGTCACCTTCTATTTTTTTCACTTTTCCAGATTTTGTATTCTTAATTGTAATAACTACATTATTAATGTTATTTTGAATATAAGTTACTTCAGAATTATAGCTAATGGACCTTCGTTTAAGTACCTTCTCCATTGCAAATGGAATTTGATCCATACCTCCCTTGGCTTGGTACATTACGCTAGGGTGATCAGCGGTATTCCAGCGCCTACCTATATTGATTTTGAGTAATTCAGCTAATTCAAATGGCTCCGATAATTTACCCGCGTCAAGAAGTGTTCCTGGATATTGATCTATTGAGTGGCCCCGACCACGATTTGCTCGGTAATTTAATTTTTTTCTATCTAAAAGCCCCGTGGATGCAAGATATTCTAATAAGCGTTCTTTATCTTCTGTATCTATTTCGTCATCAAGAGATCCGTTACCTACTGCTTTTGCTAATAGTTCCTGAATACTTCCAGCCCTATCAACATCCAACTCTACTTGTCTAACTCGCCTTCCTTTTAGGGGACCTTCAATATTTTCACTATAGTAATAAGCGTGAACTGATTTATTAATCATTGGTTCTAGTTCTACTCCAAGTTCGCGACAATAGTGGATTACAGCTTTATGCTCTGCTGGTATCCGCCATGGTCCAATATTGAGGTATTGGCCATGGTCAAAATCACAAACCTGGCGCTCTCCACCTAATTCGTCAATTACTTTACCTTTTCTAGCCGTTTGCGCACGTCCACCCGAATGTTCTCGCGCTTCTATGATTTGACATTTATAACCCTTTTTAGAAAGCTCTAGTGCTGTAACTAATCCACTTAGGCCTGCACCAAGGATTAATACAGTTTTACCTTTTCCTTCCGTTGAAAGAAGTGGCGGCTTATCCTTAGCAGAAGCATGAACCAGATCAAGAGCACTCATTGCGGTATAAAGCGCTGTCGAACCTGCAATCATCCCAATTTGTTCTAAAAAATTTCGTTTACTTATATTGTTTATATTATCTAATTTAGGGGACATATCGAAACTCCACATACAACTAATTTGCAAAAGCAGATAGCATATTTGATGTGATATAACAACAGAGAAAACCAAATAATATTATGGTATTAAATTTATATATTTTGCATACACTTTTATATCTGAGAATATAAATTTTAATGTAATCTGACCGAATAATACAAGGGCACGTGGCAATACCACGTACCCTTGTATTTTCAATCAGTAGACAAATTATTTTTTAAATTTTAGCCGCACGCTTATCAAGTTCTGCTATTGTAATCCAGGCACCCTCAATAGCACCCGCCATCCAGCCTGAAAGGCGAGGGGCTATACAATCACCAGAAAATAATACGCGATTTTCACCTTTAAGTATGGTAGGTAATTTTTTTATACTGTCACCACGCCAACTGGACCAACCAGACTTATTATACTTTTCATCTTCCCAAATAATACCAGCGGCTTTACCGTTGAAATTTTGTCTGTACTTTTCCGGATGTACATTTTCACCAGTAGACAGTGCATATTCAATTTTTTCATCCATGTTCATTCCACTGAATGCTGTAGACCTACCTCCAAAAAGATATGAAGCTAATATTACACCGCCGTTCTGACCATGTAAATCAGCAGACGGATATGCAATGGTGCCTGCCATACTGGTGGATGAGTTACCACCATAAATCATATCTTCAACCTCCCAAAAGCGCGTCTTCATCTGAAGGCCAAACTTTGTAACCTGACTTGGTGCAGGTGTTTTCATTGCATCAATTATGTCTTGGTTGAAATCGTTTTCAATTTCTGTGACTACTGCAAACGGTATGGTAGAAATAAGATAATCACCGGTTGTAGTTCTTTCGCGACCACTTTTTGTGTCTTTATAATTTATGGAAACACCGTCACTTGTTTGTGATATTTTTGTCACTTCTTTATTAAGTTTCATTGTGCCTCGGGGAAGGGCATCACGAAGTGCAAAAGATACTGCGTCCATCCCACCTATAGCCTGGAACATACAGGTTGGATGATCAGATGTAAGTTCTCTAGTTTCAATATTTAAATTGAGAAGTTCACTCAAGTCGTATGGTTCTGATAAGGTTCCATAATTCTCACCTGCCCCTTTATAACTGGAAAACCCCCGAATTTGATTTGCTTGATACTCAAATGTATCAGCATTAATTAAGCCCATACCTTTCAGGTAAGTAAGTAGTTTTTCTATATCTTCAGGAGATAACGTGTCGTCAAGTGCGCCACCCGTTGCACATTTGGCGAGTAGTTCAGCAACATGGCCTTTTCTATCAGCTTCCATATGAATACGGCGAACACGTTTATTATTTAAAGGGCCTTCAATTGAGTCTGAATATACATAACTTTGGCTACTATGGTTTAACATAATTTCTAACGGCACACCAAGTGTTCTACAGTAGTGCAGCGTTGAGTGATGCTGACCTGGAATGCGCCACGCGCCATGATTTAAATATTGCCCATGTTCAAAATCACAAGTTTCAACTGACCCATCAGCTTGTGCCACTTTAGTTCCTTTGCGAGAGCAACTGGTTCTGCCACCCGCAAAATCACGTGCCTCTAAAAGCTCCACATCATAACCTTTTTTACTGAGTTCAAGAGCGGAAACCATTCCAGCAAGGCCTGCACCAAGAATAATTACCTTTTGGCCGTTACCAGATGTACTAAGCTTAGGTGGTGCGATCATGTCCGACGCAAAACTATTCTCAAAGCCACTTAGGGCCGTCATCACAGCTGCAGATCCACCAATCATACCAATGGTTTGTAGAAAATCTCGCTTGGATATAGGTTTATTTATTTGCTTGGACATTTATATCGCTCCATAAAATTAATTTTGGTGGTTAGAAACTCAGTATTTATATCATATTTATTGGTTATATAATAACAATATACATGCATGCTGTGTCAAATGTTTTATGAAAATAAAGTTGTTATTCTACTAAACAGGCTGATAATATTAATTTACATAATTTGAAATAATTGGATGTTAAAATGATTGATAGACGAAATTTTATATCGGGTGCTTTGGCATTTCCTTTTTTAAGTGGTTTTGGAGGTAAAGTATTTGCGCAGAAGAGTGATCCAAATTTTACGCCAGCAATAATAGGAAAACCTTGGGACCCAAAACGAAATGCACTTGTTTTTGATGCCATGGGAGAGATTAGAGACACATTTTCTGATGAATTAATTGAGGAAATGCTTGCCGCTGGTATGCGAGGTATAGCGGTTACTTGCGGTAACCCAAGGCAAGATAACTTATCAGTGGAAGGTGGTTTTCAGTCTGCGCTTGAGGAAATGCTTTGGTTTGATAAACATATAGAAGATAAATCCCAGTACTATTTAAAAGGAACCAAAGTTTTTGATATTGATAGGGCACGTGAAGAGGGAAAAATAGCAATTTTTTATCTTACGCAAAACTCAGATCATTTCATGCGTGATCTTGATAACGTTGATGTATTTTACGGGGTGGGACAACGTTCCTGTCAACTTACTTATAATTACCAAAACTATGCCGGCTCAGGCTGCATGGAACACCATGGTTCAGGCGTTACTGACTTCGGTGGCCGTTTGATTGAAAAATTAAATGATATAGGCATGATGATCGACTTAAGTCATGCTAATGTCCAAACTACACTTGATGCTGCGGATATTTCATCTCGACCTATCCATATTTCACATACAACATGTGCTAATGTTAATGAAAACCCACGAGCTATGCCTGACATTGTGTTAAAGGCTGTGGCTGAAAAAGGCGGAGTTGTTGGCATAACCCAGATGCGAACATTTATGACCTTGTCACGTTACGGGATGGTAGATCTTTATTTTGATCATATAATGCACGCTGTTAATGTTGCAGGTATTGACAATGTTTGTATAGGATCTGATAGGGATCACCGACGTTTAGTTGTTACTCCGGAATACCTCGAGGAAATGCAGCGAGAGCAAGGACAGCGTTTTGATGTAAGGCGGGTCCCGCTTTATTTTGAAGAACTAAATTCCCCTCGTCGTATGGAAGTCATTTGGGATAAGTTAATAAAGCGGGGGCTTTCAGAGGATTCGGTAGAAAAAATTACCGGACTTAATATCTACAATTATTATAAAGAAATTTTAGGTTAAAATAATTAATAAAGAGTTTTAATGGTCAAAAATAAAACTTATTATCAGGCTATTGGTAAAGAACCTGTTGTGGCAAAAAATGGTATGGCTGCTACCTCCCACCCCATTGCAACGGAAGTAGCGATAGAAATAATGAAGGCAGGTGGAAATGCAATGGATGCCGCAGTGGCCGCATGCGCTGTTCAATGTGTTGTTGAGCCGCAATCAACTGGTATTGGTGGTGATTGTTTTGCTATTTTTTCACCTTTAGGTAGCACAAATTATATTGCTTACAACGGTTCTGGGAGAACACCTGCCGCTGCCGAACCCAGTTGGTATAGGGCCCAGGGAATTACAAATATTACCGAACGAAGTGCTCATGCAGTAACTATACCGGGATCTATTGATGCCTGGGATCGCCTTATAAGGGATCATGGGCGCATGAAATTAACTGAAATTTTACAACCAGCAATTAAACTTGCTAAAAGTGGTTATAAAATTTTCAAGAGAGTTGGAAGGGATTTTAAGCGAGCAAACAACTATATTGATCCTTTATCCAATGCTGGAAAGGTTTTTATGCCAAATGGGGTTTTACCAGAGGTTGGTGAAATTCATCGACAACCACTCCTAGCTAATACTTTAGATATGATTGCATCTGTAGGTAGAGAGGGTTTTTATCAAGGAAAAGTTGCAGAAGATTTAGTCACATATTTACGAAGTTTGGGGGGATTGCACACACTTAAAGATTTTAATAGTGCGTCTGGAAATTATATAACCCCAATATCAGTAGAATTCAAAGGTTATGAAGTTCATCAATGTCCACCAAACGGTCAGGGTATTATAGCACTTATGTTACTAAAAATTATGGAACGTTTTAAAAATAATAATATGTCACCATTAGACCCAGAACATGTTCATAGAGAAATTGAAGCCTGTAAGCTAGCCTACCACTATAGGGATGCATATCTGGCCGATCCAGATCATACCGAAGTTCCAGTAAATGAAATGCTTTCTGAGAGTACCATTACCCGTCTTTTCCAAGCTATCGGCGATAAGGCTATAAAATCACTTTCGGAATATGAACTCCCAAACCATCAGGATACAGTTTATATAACCGTGGTTGATAAGGAAAGAAATTGTGCGAGCTTTATAAACACTCTTTTCATGCCATTTGGCAGTAGTCTTATGGAACCTAATTCTGGAGTGCTTCTTCACAATAGGGGATGTGGTTTTTCAATGAAAAGCGGCCACCCAAATGAAATTGCTGGAGGAAAAAGACCGCTACACACAATCATACCAGCTATGCTTTCAAAAAATGGTCAAACAATTATGCCATTTGGTGTGATGGGAGGCGCGTATCAAGCATTTGGGCATTTACAGCTTTTAAGTCGTTTATTTAATTATAATTATGATATCCAGCAGGCAATGGATATTCCTCGCTTTTTTCCTAATCCCGTGACGGGTGAGATAGAGATAGAAGAGGGATTTAACTCAGAATTGATTAAAAAAATTGAAATGAGAGGCCATAAAGTTGTGTTGAGCCCATCACCAATTGGTGGTTCTCAAGCTATTTGGATTGATTATAAGAATGGAACCTTAATTGGCGGTTCTGATCCGCGCAAGGATGGTTGCGCTCAGGGCTATTAAATTAAACTAAATAAAATTTAAAGATGAGTGATTTAATAAAAAGACTTGTTTAATACTCTTATTACTTATAATTTTTGTTCTTACAAAATAGGATCAAATTTATGAGTGAAGATGTGCTAAATAAAGTTTTTAAAATAATTGAAAAATCCGAAGATAACCTAATTAAACTTTGCCAAGATCTTATTAGATTTCCAACTGTTAATCCACCCGGGAATGACTATAAGGCCTGCGTTGAATATATTGGTAATAGACTTAAAGTTCGTGGTTTTAAGGTTGAATATATTCGAGCTTTCGGTACACCAGGTGATAGTTCTAAATACCCCCGTTATAATGTAGTAGCTCGTTATGACACAGGAAAGCCTGGTCCTTGCGTTCATTTTAACAGCCACATTGATGTTGTCGAAACTGGTGATGGCTGGACGAAAGACCCCTTTTCCGCCGACCTTATCGATGGTAGAATTTATGGTCGTGGAGCATGCGATATGAAAGGAGGTATGGCTTCGTCAATTATTGCTGTTGAAGCTCTTATAGATAGTGGTATTGAGTTAAAAGGGGCCATTGAAATATCTGGTACGGGAGATGAAGAATCTGGTGGCTTAGGTGGCGTTGCCTACTTAGCAGAGAAGGGTTATTTTTCAAAAGAACGAGTAGATCACGTTATCATACCTGAACCACTTAATGTTGACAGGGTTTGTTTAGGTCATCGGGGCGTTTGGTGGGCGGAAATTGAAACGCATGGTAGAATAGCCCATGGGTCTATGCCATTTTTAGGTGATTGCGCTGTACGTCATATGGGTGCGGTTGTAGCAGACTTCGAAGATAAGCTTTATCCAGCTATGGCTGCCCGCTATACCTCCATGCCTGTTGTTCCTGAGGGAGCAAAACAGTCTACCCTTAATATAAATAGTATCCATGGCGGTCAGGCTGAAGGTAATGAAGGTTTGCCAGCACCCTGCGTACCAGATAGTTGCAGGATGATTATTGATAGGCGGTTTTTAGTTGAAGAGGAATTAGAAGAGGTGAAAAGTGAAGTTGTTAGCATTCTTTCTTCTCTTGAAAAGTCTAGGGAAGGATTTAGCTTTGATATTAGGGATATGCTGGAAGTTATTCCAAGTATGACTGACAGTAATTCACCAGTTGTAAAGGCCACTGTCGCTGCGATTGAAGATGTTCTTGGTATTACACCAGAATTAATTTGTTCACCGGGAACTTATGATCAAAAACATATAGATAGAATTGGTAATCTAAAAGATTGTATAGCTTATGGACCCGGAATATTAGAATTAGCTCATCAGCCCGATGAATATGTTGTGGTTGAAGACATGATAAACTCCGCAAAGGTAATGGCGTCTTCTACGTATAAATTGCTTACACAGTAGGTTTATTTAAATATTTTACTTATACTTTTGTAATTATGAATAATAAAAGATTTTTAGGGTAGTATGTTAACTGGTAAATTCCATAATCTAACGAGACGCAACTTTACAATAGGTGTGGCAGTCTTTGGTTTTATTTTTGGTTGCCAAGTACCTATTTATTTAAAAAATTCAAAAAAAAGTGACGCCGATGGTCTTCTGCATATGAGATTAGACGGTAAAGTTGATGTTTATTCTGGTGGCGGCCATCTTGGTATTTATTCAGATTTTGACACTATAAAAATTTTAAAACAAACAATGAATTTTAAAAATAGTGATTTTGTTATTATTACTGGTGATAATCCTGATCAACTTCCTGGATTTCTAGGGCAAAGCATACATCATATGAGTTTTACAAATGCAAAAACTAACCATAGGGCCGCTTCTATTTTAAAACAAAAACTAAATAATCAACAGGGGGATATTTTTCTTAAGCCTACATATATTATTGATAATGGGATTTCTAAAAAAACTCAAAATGTAATTAATAGCCTTAAACCAGAGGGAATTATTGTTGCTGTGGAGCATATTATTTAATGAAAATAATTAACTTAATTATTATCTTATTTCTTGGCTGGCCATCCATAGGGTGGCCAATGACTTTAAATGTTGGGTTGCAGCTTGAGCCACCAAATTTGGATCCAACATCTGGAGCTGCAGCTGCAATTGATGATGTTGTTTATGGCAATATATTTGAGGGACTTGTCAGAATTAATGAATTTGGTGATATTCAGCCAAGTCTTTCCTTATCATGGGATTTAGTAAATAATGGAAAGTCTTATATTTTTTATCTCGCTAATGATGTTTTGTTTCATAATGGAGATCGCTTTACTGCTGCTGATGTCAAGTTCTCTTTTGATCGAGCCAAATCTAATGGCTCTACAAATGCTAAAAAGTATATTTTCAAACCAATTGTAGATATCAATATTATTGATCCACATACTATTATGATCACTCTTGATCAGGCAAGGCCAGATTTCCTTTTTAACATAGGCCTTGGGGATGCTGTCATTGTAAATGAAGATAGCGCAGATAGAAATTCATTTAATCCCGTGGGAACTGGCCCATTCAAATTTGTTAAATGGGTAAGGGGAGATAGAGTAGAGTTAGTGCGTTATCGTAAATATTGGGGCCCATCTGTTTTTCTTGAAGGAGCAAACTTTAAATTTATAACAGACCCTTTATCTGCATACACGGCAATGAAGGCAGGGGATATTGATGCCTTTCCAAATTATCCTGCACCTGAAAATTTATTTTTATTTAAAAATGATCCTGATTACGAAGTTGTTGTGGGCCTAACGGCCGGTGAGACAATACTTGCTACAAATAATAGAAATCCTCCATTTGATAATCTTTTGGTAAGAAAGGCTATTGCCCATGCTATAGATCGATCAGAGCTAATAGATGGTGCGATGTTTGGTAACGCAGTGCCCATAGGTAGTCATTTTGCCCCTAATCACCCAGATTACATAGACCTGACTGGACTTTTTCCTCATAATTTAGATGAGGCGCGTAAACTATTATTATTGGCCGGTTATCCAAATGGGTTTAATGTTAGTTTAAAGCTTCCCCCCCCTATTTATGCACGAAGAACCGGGGAGCTAATTGCTAGTCAATTAGGGCGTGTTGGCATCAAAGTTAAAATAGAAAATATGGAATGGGCGCAATGGATTGACCAGGTCCTTATTAACAAAAACTATGACCTATCTATAGTATCACATGTAGAGCCAATGGATATAAATATCTATGCTAACCCAAATTATTATTTTGGGTATGATAATGATGATTTTAAAAAAATTATTTTTGATATTGAATCTAGTACTGATGCCATAAACTCTAGTCAACTTTACAAACTTGCTCAGAAAAAAATTGCCGATGATGCTGTTAATGGCTATCTCTACCAACTTGGGAAGTATGGAGTTTGGAAGGCTGGACTAAAAGGGATGTGGGCCAACTATCCAATTCGTTCGAATGACCTTCGGGGTGTTTATTTTGTGGGAGGTGAGCAATGAGTTCTTTTTTGTTGAAAAAAATTATCTCTTTAATAATTACTCTTTTTGTGGCAACGGGTGTCATTTTTATTTTGATAGAAGTTGTGCCCGGTGATCCGGTCGCTTTCATGATGGGTCTTTCTGGAAGTACTGAGGCAGCAGACGCTCTTAGGATAGAACTTGGTCTTAATGTTGGACCTTGGGCTCGTTATGTTGATTGGGTATGGGGAATGGTAAATGGAAATTTTGGTATAAGTTACACATATAGGGTACCTGTAATTGAATTAATAAGGGAAAGGGCTCTGGTTTCAGTTCCTCTTACGGTCTACGCTCTTTTTCTGTCAACAGCGATAGCAATACCAGCCGGCTTAATTAGCGCTTCGAGAAGAGGTTCTTTAGTCGATACATCATTTATGGGCGTTGCCCAATTAGGTGTGGCAATTCCAAATTTTTGGTTTGCTATCTTACTGGTTCTCTTTTTTTCAACTACTTTAAAGTTGTTTTCGGCTAGTGGATTTCCTGGTTGGGATGCAGGTTTTTTAATCTGTTTGAAGGCTCTTACGTTGCCTGCAATTTCTTTAGCCCTTCCACAAGCGGCTATTTTATCGCGAGTTATGCGATCATCTGCTCTCGAAGTTATGAATGAGGACTATATTCGTACCGCAAGAGCTAAAGGGCTAAATAAGAACCAAGCTCTCTTACGCCATGGGCTCCGTAATGCTATGATACCGGTTCTTACAATTTTAGGACTTCAGTTTTCATTTTTGTTAGCGGGTGGGATAATTATTGAAAGTGTATTCTCATTGCCAGGGTTGGGTCGGCTTGTGTTTCAATCAATAGTACAGCGCGATTTAATAGTTGTTAAATCCATTGTTACATTATTAGTTTTTTCAGTTGTATTTATAACCTTTATTGTTGACTTACTCTATGCAGCAGTTGACCCAAGACTTCGTGAAGGAAATTAATGAAACATTTTTCAATTAGTTTTATTGTTGGAGGTGGTCTCACAACTTTGTTTATAATTGCTGCAATACTTTCATTTTTTTGGACCCCGTATGACGTTGAATTATTAAATATTAAAGGCAAGTTTGCTACCCCTGGCTTTGAACACTTGATGGGCACCGATCATTTTGGCCGTGATATACTGTCAATGGTCATGGTAGGTACAAGAAATGCTATTGCCGTATCGCTTATAGCAGTAGGTATAGGAGCGGCCATCGGGGTTCCTCTGGGCTTGTGGGCAGCTGCTACTTGTATGAATGGTTCTCGTATTATTGATGAACTTCTTATGCGTGGAAATGACCTTATATTTGCTTTTCCTTCACTTTTGTTGGCTATTATGATCACGGCAGTGTTTGGGCCCAGTATTATAAATGCAATCATAGCCATTGGTATTTTTAATATTCCCGTATTTGCTCGAGTTTCACGAGGTGCGGCTTTAAGTATTTGGCCAAAGGAATATATTTCTGCAGCTCGGGTAGCAGGCAAAGGTTCAACAAGAATAAGTTATGAACATATTTTACCTAATATTTTGAATTTGTTAATAGTGCAGGCAACAATTCAGTTTTCAATTGCTATAATTGCAGAGGCAAGTTTGTCTTATGTAGGTCTCGGTTCTCAACCGCCTGACCCAAGCCTTGGACGTATGCTAAATGAGGCTCAAACAATGATATTCTTTGCCCCGTGGCTTGCCTATTTTCCTGGAGGGGCAATAGTTGCCATGGTACTTGGGTTTAACCTAATGGGTGATGGAATGCGTGATATATTAGACCCAAAACTTCGGCAAAGAAGTGAAACAGGAAAGGCCAGTAATGACGCTTCTTAATATAAAGAACTTTTCCCTCGCAATAAATGATAAAAATATTCTTCACAATATTAATATTAAGATTAATGCTGGACAAGTGGTAGCCATCGTAGGGGAGAGTGGTTCTGGTAAATCAATGATATCTTCTGCAATTATTAATTTATTGCCCCAAGGGGCTGAGCTTTCAGGTGAAATTTTACTTAATAACGATAACCTCTTAGATAAGACCGAACGTGAAATGTGCCTTCATCGTATAAATGATTTGGGAATGATTTTTCAAGAACCTATGACTGCATTAAACCCGTTAGAAACTATCGGTGCGCAAATTATGGAAGCCATTAAACTAACAAAACCAAAAATTGGGTACAAGGATCTGCAAAAAGAAGCTGAGTTAATTCTTGAAGCGGTCGAGATGAAAAAAAGTCGTTTTCCATTAAATACATATCCACATAAGCTTTCTGGCGGTCAGCGCCAGCGGGTGGTTATTGCTATAGCCCTGTCACAGAAGCCCAAACTTTTAATAGCCGATGAACCAACAACTGCACTTGACGTAACTACACAAGCAAAAATTATGAAACTTCTTCTGAAATTAGTTAAAGATTATGGGATAGGAATTTTGTTAGTAAGTCATGACTTGGCGGTTGTCGCTGATGTTGCGGATCATATAGTTATTATGAAAAATGGGAAGGTCGTTGAACAGCAAAATACTATAACTTTTTTTAAATCTATGAAACATAGTTATTCAAAGCAATTATTTGCTGCTGCAAAACACAAATTATTTGAAAAAAATGTATCTGTTTGTTCTGAAATAATATTAGAAGTTCAGAGTTTAACAAAAGAATATGACCTAGGTAATAAAAAAACTCTTAAGGCAGTTAATAATGTTGGCTTTACACTTAAGCGAGGGGAAAACCTAGGTTTGGTTGGGGAAAGTGGTTGTGGAAAATCTACTATTGCTCGCTGTATACTGGGGCTTGAAAAATTTGGTAAGGGTAAAATTTGGATAGGTGGTGAGCCATTCTATGGGCAAAAGGAATTACGCCACTGTATAAATGTAGTTTTCCAAGATCCCTTTGGAAGTTTTAATCCTCGGCACACAGTGGAACGTCTAGTAGCAGAACCTTTTTATGTTTTAAAAAAATCTTTAACGAATTTTGAGAAGAGGGTCAAGGTTGCCCAAATTCTAAAATTAGTGGGGCTGAGCGATGAAGACTTAAAAAAATACCCTCACGAATTTTCAGGAGGAGAACGACAGAGAATAGCAATTGCACGTGCCTTGATAACAGAGCCCGATATAATACTTCTAGATGAGTCAACTTCTGCCCTTGATGTTATAATTAGAAACCAAATATTAGACCTTCTTAAAGACTTATCTATAAAGCTGGGAATTTCCTATTTATTTATTTCACATGACTTAACTACCGTGAAAAATATTACAAATAGAGTTATAGTTATGAAGGACGGGGCTATAATTGAAGAGGGTTTAACTGCCGAGGTTTATAAAAATCCAAAACATGAATATACAAAATCGCTAATTGAGGCGAGCCCAGATATTACAAGGGCTATTAGGAGGAAAGAGGAAAATAATAATGAAAATACCCTTTAACAGCGAACAAATTCTCATAAACGGTGAGTGGCGAAATGCTGAAAATAATAAAACCTTAGACCTTATTAATCCATCAAATGGAGAACTACTTTGTAAAATTGGCCGCGGATCATTAAATGACGTGGACTGTGCAGTTGTGGCAGCTCAGGATGCATTAAATGGAGTTTGGGGTAGTTATTCTGCAATGGAGCGAGGTAGGGTAATTACAAAAATAGGTAAAAAAATATTAGAATATGTGGATGTTCTTACAGAGCTTGAAAGCCTTGATGTTGGTAAACCTACTAAACAAGCCCGAGTAGATGCAATTGCAATGGCCAGATATATGGAATTCTATGGTGGATCTGCTGATAAGGTACATGGTCACACTATTCCTTACTTGGACGGGTATACAGTTTATACATTACGGGAACCACATGGGGTTACAGGTCACATAGTTCCCTGGAACTATCCTATGCAAATTACAGGACGTTGTATAGGCGGTGCATTAGCGATGGGTAATACTTGCGTGTTAAAGCCAGCAGAGGACGCTTGTTTAACTGCCCTTATGTTTGCGCGAATTGCAGAAGAAGCTGGATTACCAAAGGGTGTTTTGAATGTTGTGACAGGCCTGGGGATTGAGGCTGGGGCTGCACTAAGCAGTCACCCAGGGATCAACCACATTAGTTTTACAGGTTCAGTGGGTATTGGAAAACTTATTCAGAAGGCTGCAGGTAATAATATTGTTCCCGTAACACTTGAGTTAGGCGGTAAGTCACCACAAATAATTTTTGATGATGCTGACTTAGAAGCTGCTTTGCCATTTTTAGTTGCTGGGGGGATACAAAATGCCGGTCAAACCTGCTCGGCGGGAACTAGGATACTTATCCAGCGTGGCGTTTATGAAAACGTAATTAAAATGATGTGTAATAAAATATCTGCGCTAAAGGTGGGATCAGCTATGGATGATCTTGATCTTGGGCCACTCATATCATCAAAACAGAAGATGATTGTAGACGGGTATATTGCTCATGGTGTTGAAAGTGGTTTAACAATAGCAGCACAAGGTCAAATCAATGATGATTGTCCCTCAACGGGTTGCTATGTTGTCCCCACATTATTTAGGGATGTTCCGCCGGACCATAAACTAGCTCAGGAAGAAATTTTTGGTCCTGTTCAAGTTGCAATTCCTTTTGATACCGAAGAGGAGGCTATAAAATTAGCCAATGGGACAGAGTTTGGTCTCGTTACGGGTGTTTGGACCCGTGATGGAGGGCGACAAATGCGTATGGCTAAAGCAATTAAAGCTGGACAAGTATTCATTAATAATTATGGAGCTGGTGGTGGAGTTGAGTTGCCTTTTGGTGGTATAGGAAAATCAGGTTTTGGTCGTGAGAAGGGTTTTGAAGCTCTTTATGGCTTCTCAGTTTTAAAAACAATTGCAACTTACCATGGCTAATGTTATAAATAAGAAAGATTAGATAATATTATGAAATTAAAGAATAAAATTGCAATAGTAACTGGTGGTGCTTCTGGATTTGGTGCTGGTATTGTACGCAAATTTGTTACTGAAGGTGCGAAAGTTGTTATTGCTGATATAAACAATTTATTAGCTGGGGACTTAGCTAGAGAACTTGGTGAAGCAGTTATCTCCGTCGAGGTGGACGTATCAAATAGTAGAAGTGTTAAGCACCTGGTAGAGAGGACAATATCAAAATTTGAAACTATTGATATTTTAGTTAATAATGCTGGTGTTGGTCATCAACCTCAAGCACTGGATAAACTTTCTGAAAATGATTTTGACCGTATTTTTAACGTTAATGCCAAATCAGTCTTTTATACTGCTCAACAAGTTGTTCCTATTATGAAAACAGCTAAGAGTGGGGTAATTTTAAATGTTGCAAGTACTGGAGGAGTTAGTCCAAGACCAAATCTAACGTGGTATAATGCTTCAAAAGGTTGGATGATTACGGCTACTAAAGCCATGGCGGTAGAGTTAGCTTCATTTGGTATTCGGGTAAATGCTATAAACCCTGTTGCGGGTGAAACGCCGCTCCTAGCAACCTTCATGGGTGAGGATACTCCAGAGATACGTGAAAAATTTCTTTCTACAATCCCGATGGGCCGATTTTCCATGCCAGAGGATATGGGAAATACCGCTAGTTTTCTTTGTAGCGACGAAGCTAGTATGATTACTGGTGTAGCTTTGAATGTTGATGGCGGACGTTGTATATAGATAATCAATTGTAATTTAATATTAATCGGACATGATATGTTTAAACCAGGACCACAAAACTTAATTACTGACGTTGAGGGAATAAGCGTTGGACATGCTGAAGATCAAAAAGTAAGAACCGGGACTACCTTACTTTTTTGTCCTAGCTCCATTACAGGTGGGGTAGACGTTCGTGGGGGTGGGCCAGGACTTCGCGATGTAGAGGTGCTTGCTCCAGAAAATCTTGTTGGTCGTGCAGATGCTGTAATCTTATCTGGTGGGAGTGTGTTTGGACTTGCGGCGGGCGATGGGGTTGCAAAAGTTCTATCAAAACAAAATATTGGCCTGAAATTTACAGAAACTATGCCAGCAGTCCCTATTGTTGTAGGGGCCATATTATTTGATTTAGTTAATGGTGGAGACAAAAATTGGAATTTAAATACGCCTTATCATGATCTTGGCATCGAGGCTCTTTCAGACGCACAAGAACGAAATGGAGCTGCGTTTCCCCTTGGTAATCATGGTGCAGGCCTTGGTGCCCGTGCTGGCAATAAGGAAGGAGGGCTCGGATCAGCTTCTCTTGATCTGGGTGATGGATTAATAGTTGGAGCTTTAGTCGCTGTAAATAGTGTTGGAAGTGTTTTTATGCCTGATGGTGAGACTTATTGGGCTCAACCCTTTGCTTATGGTGATGAACTTGGCGGTCAAAAGGCAAATCCTAATCAAGACCCTGCGATGCAACCCATACCGGACGATGCTAAACTGAAGGGAATGACCCCAGGGACTAATACCACAATAGGTGTCATTGCTACCTCTGCAAAATTAACTACAGCTGAATGTAAGCGTGTTGCTATGATGGCTCACGATGGATTTGCAAGAGCTATTCGTCCCGTTCATACGCCTTCTGATGGGGATACTATATTTTGTATTTCAGGCGGCACTAAAGAAATCCCTAGTGGTCCAACAAGAGCTAGTTGGCTAAGTGAAATTGGCTCAGCTGCAGCTGATACTATGACAAGAGCAATTGCACGTGGAGTTTATGAAGCGCAGAATTAAGTGACAATTTGATTATAAAATGAATAATTAGTGGCCTCAGGATTCATCAAAAAATTAATCTTGTTTATGGCTTATTTTTATAAAAAAATGGCCCCCAATAACTTGGAGGCCAAATTCTTTTATTCAAAATCAAATAGCATCAATTGCCATCTTCATGGCGTCTAGGGCACCGCGTAATTTATAATTAGTAGTGGCGAGGTTCATACGCATGTAACCCTCTCCACCTAGGCCATAGTTTTCGCCTGGGTTTAAATTTACGCCAGCCTTTTCTATAAAGAAATTTTTAAGCATATCGCCAACACGAGCACCATCATCAGGCTTTCCTAGCTTTTTAGCAACTGAAGAGCAATCTAGAAAAGCAAGATAAGTACCCTCATGTTTACGGTATTTAACATCTTTCATACTTTCGTTACAAAAGTCCTCTAGAATATGGCAGTTACCATCTATGTACGATTGCGTATCATCCATATAGCTAGCACCGTGCAGATAGGCGGCATTACACGCTATCATTCCGAGGGCATTAAGCGATCCACGTTGATGTCCACTCTTCTTAAGATTATCAATCATTTCCATGTTATCTGAGAAGAGGTAGGCAACATGGTGAGCTGCTAGATTAAAGGATTTACTGGTTGATTTCAGCGTATAGCTTGACATGGCGTACTTCTCACCCAGGGTTGCATACGGAGTATATGTGGCACCCTTATTAACAAAATCACAATGTATTTCATCAGCTACAACCAGCACCCCTTTTTCAATACATAAGTCACCCATGGCTCTCATTTCAGTTGGGCTCCAGCAATTTCCAGTAGGATTTGCAGGATTGCAGAAAAGAATTATTTTAATATCATCCTTATCTATTTGCTTTGCCATAAGGTCTAGGTCCATTTCCCAGCGTCCATCAATAAGCCTGAGAGGGTTTTCAACAGAAGAAAATTGAGCATTACGAACAGTCCCAAAGAAACCTGAATATCCTGGGGTTTGAACGAGAACAGGTCCGCCACTAGTATTGTGGAGTTTAAGAATGGATAGGCAGCCATCAAGAACGCCGTGCGAATTTAAAATACTACCGGGCTTTATATCTTGATTATATCGTTTTTTATTCCACGCTATAATATTTTCATAAAAATATGAAGGTGGACCTTGATATCCCCAATTCTGATGCCCCATTCGTTTCATTAGAGCCTCAGTTATATGGGGAAGGGTTCTAAAATCCATATCAGCAACCCCCATAGGAAAGGGTACATCGTGTGGTCTTGCATTTCTTCTGATACTATCCCACTTGTAGTCACCAGAGCCTATCCTGTTAAATTCTTCATCTAGATCATAAGACATGGACATTGAAATATAACCCATTCCCTTGGCATTAACAGCAGATGGGATCGCTAGCCCGCCTCCGATTGCACTACCGATGAGTGCCGTTGCACTTGCACCTTTCATGAAAAAACGACGATTTAAATTTTTGGTATTTGACATTGTATTTTCCTTTTTAAAACATTACTAAATTTAGATTGCATGAGTATATGCTATCTGTCAACGCTATGAATTCAAAAAAAAGCCTCGCCGAATGGCAAAATCATTCTTTTGTTATAGCTAATTATATTGAGTTTATTGCAAACTCAATATTTTCCATTGCTTTGGTCAATGTTGTTCGGTTTGTGGCCAAGTTCATACGCATAAAACCATCACCGCCTTTTCCATAATTTTCACCCGGATTTATGTCGATCCTAGCGTTATCCAACATCCATTTTTTAAGATAGGATCCGCCGGTATATGTTTTAATACTTGTCACTCCAAAAAAGTCGGTGGCTGTGACGTTATTAGCATTATTATAAATATTAAGTTCAGACGCCTTTGTTTCGACATCTAACTTTTCAGAAAGTTCTCTGCAGTCAAGCCAAGCAAGATAAGTACCTTCTTGAACTTGGTACTTAATAATTGGAATACGGTCCGCACAAAATTTTTCAACATATTTTGCATTTTCTGTAAGATACAAGTTTTGTTCATCAATATAGTCATCTCCGTGCTTTAGAGCTTCGTTTGATGCAATCATACCCATTATATTAAGGAGTAGGCGTTGATGTCCTCCTTTTAAAACTTTATCAATATAAGATCGATTATGAGAAAACATATAGCCTGTTCTGTGTGAGGCTAAATTAAATGACTTACTGGTTGATTTATATGAAATACTATTTTGAGCATATTCGTCACCGAGGGAAGCGTAGGCTACATATTGATTGCCATTTGTGACAAAGTCGCAATGAATTTCATCAGCAATTACAAGACAATCATGGGCGTTGCAAATATCACCCATTCTGCGCAGTTCGGCTGCCGTCCAACAATTTCCAGTAGGATTTTGTGGATTACAGAGGATATATAATTTAATACCTGAAGCAATTTGCAATTCAAAATCATCCCAGTCCACTGCATACCGACCAGTATCATTTCTGATCATTTCACTCTCTGCTTCATGCATATTGGCTTGATGGATAGTACTAAAAAAACTCGAATAATTGGGAGTAAGAAGAAGTACACGATCACCATCCTTACCAAAAGCTTTTAGTGTAGAGAGAACTCCGTCCAGAACGCCCACGGAATTTAATATATTTCCCTTAGGTACATCTGCATCATACCTTCTTTTGTTCCAAGCAACAATATTTGCAGAGTAATCTAGGGGCGGCAATTCATACCCCCAATTTTCTGTTTCGAGACGTTTTTTTAGTGCTGAAGTCACTTGGGGTAATGTTCTAAAGTCCATATCAGCAATACCCATCCCTACATCAAGCTGGTTATCTGGATTAAACATTTTGATCATGTCAAATTTAATGCTGTTTGTACCAACACGGTTATAACCAGCATCAAAGTTTACTTTTTCATAAGAAGTTATTTCCTCGTCAGTTGCCTGCTTTGGCTCGGAGCCAGTTTGTTCAGCACACCCTGTTAGGGTTGCAGTTCCAACTAGAGCAGCAACACCAGTTCCTTTAATAAAAAAACGACGATTAATATCTGTATTGGATTTCATCTTTTATTTCCCTGATTAATTTTGTCCATTTAATTCGTATCATAGTGGTATGAAAAGTGTCAACTTCTCGATTGTTGAAAAAATTTATTAATATAATAAAATATTTTTCTATGAAGCATGAGAAGGTGGTTATATATAGGTGTTATAAAAATTTATATGATTTTAGGTCTATTTCAGAATGCATAACAGTAAAGTCAATCATAGTTCTGCTGAGAATAACAAGACTACTGCCAGTAGTTTAGGTAAATCAATTCGCGGAAACAAAAAACAGAAAAGAAAAAAGAACCGAAGTAACGTTTATGGTGTTGTTGATCTAGGAACTAATAACTGTCGGTTGTTGATTGCCATTGCAAAGGGCAGCGGTTTTAAGGTTATAGATAGTTTCTCGCGCATTGTGCGCCTTGGTGAAGGTTTTCAAGAACAAAAAAAGATTTCTGATGAAGCTACGGAACGTACAATATTATCCCTAAAAATTTGTATGGACAAAATGAAACGCAGAGGTGTCACCCGGATGTGGAATGTGGCCACACAGGCGTGTCGTGAAGCAGAAAATAGTAATGACTTTGTTAAAATTATTGAAGACAATACAAAAATTAAACTAGATATTATTGATCCAAGAGAAGAAGCTCGCCTCGCAGTTCTTAGTTGTAAAGAACTTCTCGATACGAAATATAATAAAGGAATTATCTTTGATATTGGGGGTGGCAGCACGGAAGTTATTTGGGTGGAGTTTTGTGAGAAAAAAATTCCTAAAATAATTGATTGGATATCTATACCACTAGGTGTGGTTAACCTCTCCGAAGAATATGGTACTAAAAAAGCCTTAACTAACAAAAAATATCTAGAAATAAAAAATCGTGTTAAAGAGTATCTAGTTCCTTTTGAGAAGAAAAATCTTATTAACGTTTCCATAGTTGATAATAACGTTCAACTCATGGGAACCTCTGGTACAGTTACAACCCTAACAAGTATGCTTCTTAAACAAACTTTCTACGATCGTTCAAAGGTAGATGGAGCTTGGATGAAATCCAATCATTTAGTTAACTTGTGTAAAGACTTATCAATTATGGATTATGCTGAGCGGCTTAACCTAAATACACTTTCTAATGATAGGGCTGACCTGGTAGTGTCAGGGTGTGCAATTTTTGAGGCGCTTGCCGACATTTGGCCTATCCAAGATGTGCGGGTTGCAGATCGAGGCATTAGGGAAGGGATGTTACACCATTTGATAGATAAACAGCGTCGTAAAAATAAAGCAAACCGTCGTAATAAATCTGGAAAACGTAAAGGCCTGAATAAGAATAAAAATTTAATTATTAATACTCAGCAGATTAACGATGATTAAAAAGCCAAAGCTTAGTAAAACTGGTAAAGAGCGAAAACTTGATCCTCGTGGAATTGTTCGAGGTGGAAAAACTCACGTTAAAACAGCTCGCTACAGAAAGTCTTCCTCAACCCGTTGGCTTCAGAGGCAACTTAATGATCCATACGTAGCTGCAGCTAAACGTGATGGATACAGAAGTCGGGCTGCATACAAAATTATTGAATTAGATGATAAATTTAATTTTCTCCATGGGGCTAAGGCCGTTGTTGATCTTGGAGCAGCTCCTGGTGGCTGGTCCCAAGTTGCCGCCAAGGAATGTGCAGGAAATGTGTCAATTATTGGTATTGATTTACTTGAGGTTGCCCCCGTGGCCGGTGCAACAATGCTCAAAATGGATTTTTCAACTCCAGAAGCTGAAGAGGCCCTCTTAAAATTAATTGATGGCCCAATTGATTTAGTAATGTCAGACATGGCCGCATCTACAACCGGTCATCAAAATACAGACTATATTCGTACATTAGGCTTAATGGAACTTGCTTTTGATTTTGCAATAAAAGTTCTTGGGACGGATGGCACATTTATAGCCAAAGTTTTTGCTGGAGGTACAGATGCAAATATTCTTGCTAACCTTAAAAGCAATTTTACGTCTGTACGCCATTTTAAACCCCCAGCAAGCAGATCTGAAAGTAAAGAAACTTATTTAGTAGCTCAGGGTTTTAAGGGCTAGTTATTACATTTAACGTAATTATTTGTAAATTAGATTAGACAATAGTAACAAAGTTAATATTTAATAGTAGGACTAGTTAATTCTAATTATACAATTTTTCTCTTTGGAGATTTTATGGAACTAACAATCGATCATTTATTAGAAAATGGTATTGCGGCACATACAGAAGGAAACCTTCAAGAAGCGGAGCGTTTTTATAGAGCTATTTTAAAAATTCACCCCAATAACTCCGATGCAAATCATAACTTAGGGGTTTTAGCTGTTTATTTAAATCAAACAAACGCTGCCCTCCCTTTATTTTTGAAAGCCCTTGAGCATAACTATACTGTAAAACAATTTTGGATTAGTTACATAGCTGCACTTATTAAAACAAATCAACTCGAAACTGTTAAAACAGTAATTATTAAGGCAAGGTCTTTTGGTTTTAGATTAAAAAATATTCATAAAAAAAATGTTAACCTCACTATCTTATTTGAGGGACATACTAAAGTGAAATTAGTTCCATTGCGGCTTCCTCCCAAGAAAAAAATTGATGGTATGTTAGCATGTCATCAAAATGGGGAGTATGAAGCAGCAAAAAACTTAGCCTTGTTGATAACTAAAACATTTCCAAATCATCAATTGAGCTGGAAGCTGCTTGGAGTGATTTACCAACAAAGTGGAAAGCTAAATAAAGCATTAATTGTTAATAAAAAATCTTTGGACCTTAATCCCAAAGACGCTGAAGCTCATAATAATTTTGCATCTACATTAACGGATCTGGGTAAAATAACTGAGGCTGAAAATTCTTACAGACAGGCCATAGCTTTAAAAGCAGATTATGTAGAGGCACACTATAGTTTAGGTCTGTTATTATTTGAACACAAGCATTATGAAAAAGCGATTGAACACTTTTTGTTCAGTGATCTTGGTAAAAGTAAACTTTACCTACTAAGATGTTTTTATTATCTTGATAAAAGATCCCTTTTTTATGATCAATTAGATGACTTTATAAAAGATGGTGTTGTTAATCCCGAGCTTGGCTCCCTTGGTTGCCGTTCGGCTCTTAGATATGGGGCAGATAAGCTAAATTTATTTTGTAAAGACCCATTAAATTATGTAATAAAGACTGAACTGGGGACTTTATATGACTTTGATGAAATTTTTATAAAGACCGCTACCACTATTTTAAATCAAAAAGTAATTCCTAATAGAAGGCAAAGTCTTTTAACGAATGGTTATCAAACTTCAGGCAATTTATTTGAGCTAGAACCATTATTAACAAAAGAAATACAAAAAATTATACGTTTGGAAGTTGATAAATACAAAGCTAACTTCGAAAAAAGTAATGAGGGATTATTAACTAATTGGCCAACTAACTATAGTCTTTATGGTTGGCTTATTAGTATGAAAAGTGGTGGAGAATTAAAACCCCATATGCATGAAACTGGCTGGATTAGCGGAAGTATATATATAAACGTCCCAAAAAAACCCAATATTGACAGTGGAAACCTTGTTGTTTGTATAGAAGAAGATACCTTATCCCCTAACAACATTTATCAAAGAAAAAATATTGGAGTTGTTACAGGTAGTTTATGTCTTTTTCCGGCCTCTTTGCTTCACTATACAATACCATTTGAATCTCAAGAAGAACGGATTGTGTTAGCTTTTGATGTTGTTCATAATAAATTGTAGAGTATTGTGTAATAATTTTTTAAAGTGAATTTTAAGCTAATTTGCCCATAATTTAAATTTTTACTCAATATGCGGTAAGGTTAACCTTTGTTAAAATTAATTATGTACCTATAAGAATTATTTTTTTCAAATTTATACATAGCCATTTAATTCTTTTTAATGTTACAAATATTATCCAACTGCAACTTCACTGTACTGGCTATCCATCGATGGAAATTGAACAAACCTTGCTTCCAAGAAATAATCATAATCTTTCTGGTCATGATGCCGCGGAGTTAATATTTTTAAATGCTTTTAATTTGGATAAAGTACACCACGCCTGGATGATTACCGGACCAAAAGGTATAGGAAAAGCTACTCTTGCTTATAAAATGGCTAGATTTCTTTTAAATAATTTGCCTACTGACACGGTAACTCCAGGATTATTTGGTGATGTTCTAGAAAAAAGGGTAATTACAAGCCTTGACACAGATCTTGAAACCCAACCTAATTATTTAATATCTGCGGGCAGCAATCCGGATTTAATGGTGGTTGAAAGATCTGAAGATCCCAAAACTGGAAAGATGCGCAATAACATCCTTATTGAAGATATCCGTAAAGTTAATAGATTTTTTCATAAAACCTCAACTGCAGGTGGGTGGAGGGTTGCAATTGTGGATACTGCTGATGAAATGAACAGGAATGCTTCAAATGCTATTCTAAAAACACTCGAGGAGCCCCCACAAAACTCAATTTTAATTATACTTGCTAACGCACCTGGAAAATTATTACCAACAATTAAATCACGCTGTAGAATGTTACCTTTAAAACCACTAAAGTCTGATGCTGTAAAAAATATACTTCAATCTTTTTTTGCTACTTATGAAGATAATGTAATTGATGGTTACGTAGCATTATCCAATGGTAGCCCGGGTTATGCAATTTCATTAATTGAACATGAGGGGCTCAAACTTTATAAAGAAATGCTAAGTTTACTCGCTACGATGCCTAATATTAATGTTCCACTTATGCATGAATTTGCAGGATCTATTACAACAAAAAAATCTGGAGACATGTTTTTACTATTTTCAGAAATTCTTAGTCATTTTATTAGCCGTATGATCCGGCACGTTAGTTATAAGGGAACAGTCCATACGCATAATATTAAGGAATCTTTAGAAAGTGAGTTTGAGTTAATGGAAAAATTAGGAGCCATAATACCACTTGATCAGTGGGCGGAGCTGTGGGAAAAGATATCTTTAAGAATGAAAGAAGCTGATGCACTTAATATGGATAGAAAACAAACGGTAATAAACATTTTGATACTTATTAATTCAGCACTGAAAATTAAATAAAAAATTGAAAGAACAAGTGAATGTCGGCTAAGCTATCTTATTATATTACTACTCCTATATATTACGTAAATGATATTCCACATATTGGTCACGCCTATACGACCCTTGCGTGTGATGTTCTCGCACGTTTCAAACGCCTCGATGGGTTTGAGGTACTGTTTTTAACTGGAACAGATGAACACGGGCAGAAAGTTGAAAAATCAGCTGCTGCAGCCGGAAAAACACCAATTGAGTTCTGTGATATAGTTAGTCAACGCTTTCGAGACCTTGCTGAAGTTATGAAATTTTCTAATGATGACTTTATTCGTACAACAGAAGATCGGCATAAAAAGGCTTGTCAGGTACTGTGGAACAAACTTTTGGATAATGGGCACATTTATCTTGATAAATACGCTGGATGGTATTCCGTACGTGATGAGGCATTCTTTGGTGAAAATGAGCTTGTTTTGGATAAAGAAAATATAAAAATAGCCCCTACCGGTGCGCCCGTTGAATGGGTTGAAGAAGAGAGTTATTTTTTTAAACTTAGTGATTTTGAAGATAAACTTCTTTCTTTTTATGAAAAATTACCTGCTACCGTACTTCCTAGCACGAGAAAGAATGAAGTGAAGAGCTTTGTTGAGGGTGGACTACGAGATTTATCAATTTCAAGAACCAGTTTTAATTGGGGCGTCCCTGTGCCTGATAATGATAAACATATTATGTATGTTTGGATTGATGCACTAACTAACTACATGACAGCCGCTGGCTACCCTGATGTTGATAGTAAAAAATTTAAAACTTTCTGGCCAGCTGATATCCATATGGTAGGTAAGGATATATTGCGCTTTCACGCTGTTTACTGGCCGGCATTCTTAATGGGGGCTGGCCTAGAGCCTTCTAATCGTATTTTTGCCCATGGGTGGTGGACAAATGATGGTCAAAAAATTTCAAAATCACTTGGCAACGTAATAGATCCCTTTGATCTTGTGCATGAGTTTGGGTTAGATCAAGTACGGTATTTTCTAATGAGAGAAGTCTCATTTGGAAAAGATGGTGATTTTAATCGCCAATCAATGATAAATCGTATTAATAGTGACCTTGCTAATGATTTAGGCAACCTAGCACAACGCTCACTTAGTATGATTGATAAAAATTGTGAGGGTGCTATGCCAAGTCCTGATGGTTTATCACTCGACGATAAAGCAATACTGGCTATGGTTGATGGCTTGCTTCCCATTGTGCGAGACTATATTGACAAGCAGGCCATTAATAAATATCTTGAAGAAATCTGGAAAGTTGTATCCGCTGCAAATGTTTATTTTACGGGTCAAGAACCTTGGTCCCTAAAGAAGACAGACCCTCCTCGGATGGCTACAGTTCTTTATGTCACTGCAGAAATTATTCGTCAAATTTCTATTTTATCTCAACCAATCATGCCAGATAGCTCTGCTAAGTTATTAAATATTCTTAATATTCCAAAAAACGAACGTGGTTTTGAATACTTGGGGGGATTGCATAGGATTGCCAGTCAAAATTTCATAGAAAAACCCGTAGGCGTTTTTCCAAGGTTTATTGAAACATGACTTTTATTGTTGATAGCCATTGTCATTTAAACTACGGCGATTTAGCAAACGATTTAGACGGCGTACTAAACCGCGCTACTGAAGCTGGCGTTGGAACCATGTTAGCTATTAATGCCAGGCTTTCTGAATTTGATGATGTGCTAAGGATTGCTCAATCTGATGATAAAATTTGGTGCACTGTGGGTAGTCACCCACATGACGCTTTAGATGAGTGGGGCATTTCTGCTGATCAATTAATTAAATTAGCAACACATAAAAAGGTAGTTGGTATTGGTGAAACTGGTTTAGATTATTTTTACGAACATTCGCCGCGTGATAAGCAAAAGGATAATTTCATTGCACACATAGAAGCAAGTCGCGAAACTGGTTTACCATTGATCGTGCATGCTCGAGATGCTGACGATGATTGTGCAAAAATAATGGAAGATGAAATGGCAAAGGGTGCATATCCAGCTGTAATACATTGCTTTACAGCATCCGAAGAGTTTGCCAAGCGGAGCCTAGACATTGGTTGCTATATATCACTTTCAGGCATCGTTACTTTTAAGTCTGCTAAAGTACTTCAAGAAACTATAAAAATCATTCCACTTGAAAAGATGTTAATCGAAACCGATGCACCATTTTTATCTCCTGTACCAATGAGAGGTAAACCAAATGAACCCTCTTACGTAAAGCATACTGCAGAATTTCTTGCTCAGCATTTTGGACTTAGTTACCTAGATTTTGCTAAATTAACGACAGACAATTTTTTTGATCTTTTTAGTAAAACAGAAAGACCAGAAAAAACATGAAAATTACTATCTTAGGATGTGGCACATCACAAGGGGTTCCCAGAATTGGTGGTAAGCTAAATAATGGTTGGGGAAATTGCGATCCCAATGATCTTAAAAATCGCCGTAGCCGGGTATCTATAATGCTAGAGAAAGATGGTACAAGGCTAGTTATTGATACTGGACCTGATTTTCGTGAGCAAGCCATTTCTTCTGGCTTCTCAGAACTAGATGGCGTTCTTTACACTCATGACCATGCGGACCATACCCATGGTATAGACGATCTTCGCGCTATCGCACAAAACATGAAGTCTGAAGTGCAAATTTACTCTAATAAACACACCTTACGAGTTCTAAAAGAGAGGTTTGGGTATATTTTCAAAAACAAACCGGGATACAATGCAATTTGTAACTCTAATGTAATTGGACTTGTGCCATTTGGAATTGGAAATTTTAAGGATATTCAAGCTATCGAATTAATTCACGGTAATATTTTTTCTTACGGTTTTCGATTTGATAATATTTGTTACTGCACTGACTTTAACGAAATACCAAAAAAGTCCTATCAGCATTTGTATAATTTAGACCTTTGGATAGTAGACTGTCTTCGCGAAGATCCACACCCCACCCATTCACACCTTGAGCAAACACTAAACTATATTGATGAATTTAAGCCTAAAAGAGCTATTCTTACACATATGACAGCTGAACTAAATTACGAAACATTAAAAAAGCAGTTGCCAAAAGGTGTTGAACCCGCTTATGACGGCATGATATTAAATTATTCGAGTTAAGTTTTATGGACAACGTTAAACGCAATATCTTTTTATTATCCATGGCACAATTTATTCTTCTTGCGTCTGTGGTCACGGTGATTACTTACTCATCTTTAGTCGCAAAAATTATGACTGGAAGCACCGCCCTTGCAACAATCCCTTCTGCAACTGCATTTATAGCAACGGCTATATTTGCATTCCCTGCATCTATTTTTATGAAAAAATTTGGTCGCAAAAAAGGTTTTTTCACTGGAGCTTCTTTTGCTTTTATTGCTGGTTTATGTGCGGTCCTATCTATCTATTTAAATAACTATTATTTATTGTGTTTTGCGACATTTTGTCATGGTATTTATCAGTCGTTTGCCAACTATTATCGTTTTACTGCCTTGGAAGTATCTCCCCCTAAGTATCATAAACAAGCTGTATCCTACGTAATATTAGGAGGAGTTTTTGCTGGGTTAAGTGCCCCTTCATTGGCATTTTTATTTGAAAGTAATTTTTTTATACCGCTACAATATGCTGGAACCTATTGCCTTATCATGGCCCTAAGTGTGGTAGCATTTTTTCTTATTTCTCAAATTAAACTACCACCCAAAAAACAAGGTTTAATGACCGACGTTCAATTAAAAAACCCTAAATTGTTAGATGTAATTAAGCGTCCGGCGTTTGTTTGTGCGTCGTTGAGCTCCGCTTGTGCTTATATTTCTATGTCTTTTATTATGACTGCAACTCCCCTTGAGGTAGTTGAAGTATGTGGTTTTCTAGTAGCCGATGCTGCAGGAATTATTCAGTGGCATTCTGTATCAATGTTTGCCCCGGCAATTATTACGGGAACCCTTATTGCAAGGTTTGGATCTGTGAAAATGATTACAATAGGGATGATTTTCATTCTGGGGTCAACAATTACAGCAAAATCAGGCATAACTTTATATAATTTCTATGTTGCCCTAATATTAATAGGGGTTGGCTGGAATTTTATGTTCACCGCTGGCACTACACTCTTGCAACAAGCTTACAATGAAGAGGAAAAAGCTTTTGTTCAGGGTTTAAATGACTTGATAGTTTTTGGTTTGGCTGCGATTGCAACTCTAGCTTCAGGCTTTATGCTATCAAGCGTAGGTTGGAATATGATGAATAATATGGTTGTAGGTGTTTTAATCGCATTGGTATTTGTCATATTATGGTTCATTCGTATTAAAAAAAACGCTATTAGAATTACTATTTAAATTAACTGCATAGGGTAGATAAATTGGTTCATGCGTTATTAAACATTCTTGTTACTTTTACTTTCCACTTTTTGTGGTGCTTAGGTTTAAAAAGTGAGAATATGAAGTGTTAAAGCCTCTTGAAGTATTGATTAGTGTTGATACGTCATTTTCTTTGGGGGAGGGATCTAAAAAACATCTAAAATATAGCCCCATCGGTGAGCGTTCCATACTCTGTGATGGAAATGGACTTGGGTTTATGCTTGATGCGCTTGATAGGTTTCATATTAATGCTAGTTTTTTTATTGAAACTGCAAATGAGTCATACTTTGGTGCAGAGCCAATGGGCAAAATTGTCAAGAAAATTTTACTTTCAGGACAAGATACCCAACTTATGGTCAATCCCAGTTGGTGTTACTTTGATAAAAGTGCCAAGTATTCCATAAGTGATAGCTGTGCTGGTCGTGAATATATAGAACTAAGAACAATACTTGAAAAATCATTAAAAACTTTTAAAAAATGGTGCAATAAAAAACCTCTAGTTATCAGGGCCGCAAATGGTCAGGTTGATCAGCTATTCTACAAAGTAATTTATGATCTTGGTATTCATATGAGCTCAAGTATTGGACTTGAAATGAATATTCCTCATGGTAAAGAAATGTTGTTATATAGTGGACGTTCTAGAATCGCTGATATTATGGAGGTCCCATTATTTACATATCAGGACAAAGATATAATGGGAGGCTATCCATCCAAAACTTGGCAAATAGCGACATCCTCCTGGAAAGAAATGGTATATATTCTAAAAAAAGCGCGAAAAATGGAAGTTGAGAGTATCGTACTTTTAACTAAACCTTCCGATTATATAAAGAAAAAATCACCGGATTATTCCGAAATTACTCAAAACAGGATAAACCAAGAACGCTTACTAAAATTATGTAGTTTTATTAATGAATATGATCAAGATTTTGTAAGTGTTGATTTTTCAACGACAGCCGAGGGTTGGAACAAAAGCGAGTCTAATAATATTAAAAGATTTAAGGTTCCTACTCGTTTTCGTAATGGTCGAAAAATTGAAAACTTAATCAACAAGATGTTCTGGAATTTTTAATAATCTAAAAAAATTTATTTTGGTTTAAGTTGGTTTATAGGGTTCAAACTTATCAATTAAACCCTCCCTAATTTAAATGTAAAATAATTAATCTTATTAATGAATATTTTTATCGAAAATCATTGCAAAATGTAGATAATATATGTAAATAAGTGTCGCATACTATGCGATGAGTTACGGCGTTAAGATTAGTTTTTGTTTTATGTTCCAAATAGATGGAATTTCGTGCTTGTTAATTAATTAAAAAGAACCGCTTACGAGGCTTACGAATGACTACAAATAATGACGTTGCTGAAGAAAGACGTAATTTTCTTTATATTGCTACCGGAGCCGCCGGAGTAATTGCTGCTGGTGCTGCTGTTTGGCCTCTAATAAATCAAATGAACCCATCAAAAGATGTTTTAGCACTTTCCTCTATTGAGGTTAACTTAACTAATATTCCTGAGGGACAAAGTGCAGTATTTCTTTGGCGGGGTAATCCCATTTTCGTTCGCCATCGGACTGCTTCAGAAATTGCAGAAGCTCAGGCTGCCGATAATGCAGATGACCTAATTGACCCTGAAGTGGATGCTGATCGTGTTCAACGGCCTGAATGGCTTGTAATGAGTGGTGTTTGTACCCACCTTGGGTGTGTACCCCTTGACCAGCAAGGTGATTTTGGTGGCTGGTTTTGTCCATGCCACGGGTCACATTACGATATCTCTGGGCGTATACGTAAAGGCCCGGCTCCGCTTAACTTACCGATTGTCGAATATGTTTTCTTAGACAACACAACAATTCGGATAGGATAGAAAATAAAATGTCTTCAGATAAAAAATACGTACCGTCCAGCCCAACAGCTAAATGGGTAGAAGATCGGCTACCCCTGATGGGTTTGATATATAGTTCACTTGGTTCCGGATTTAGTGCACCTCGTAATCTTAACTACATGTGGAATTTCGGTGTTCTGGCTGGTTTTATGCTTGTAGTACAAATTGTAACTGGCATAGTTTTGGCGATGCACTATATTCCCCATATTGATTTTGCTTTTGATAGTGTGCAGCACATAAGACGGGATGTTAACTACGGCTGGTTGCTTCAAGCCATTCACGCAAATGGTGCATCAATGTTTTTCATGGTTGTTTATGTTCACATATTAAGGGGCTTTTATTTTGGATCCTATAAGTCACCGCGAGAGATTCTTTGGTTTTTAGGAATTATTATTTATCTAATAATGATGGCAACAGGCTTTATGGGTTATGTTCTTCCGTGGGGTCAAATGAGTTTTTGGGGTGCAAAAGTTATTACTAATTTATTTAGTGCTTTTGACTTTATTCCATTCATTGGTGATGGCATAGTAGAGTGGCTTTGGGGTGGGTTTGCTGTTGGCCAACCGACGTTGAACCGTTTCTACTCACTTCATTATCTCTTACCATTTGTGCTTGTTGGTGTTGTAATTCTGCACATATGGGCGCTTCATATTCCAGGATCAACTAACCCGCTTGGTATCGATGCTGACGGCCCCTACGATAAAATACCTTTTCACCCTTACTACACTGCTAAAGATGCCTTTGGTCTTGGAGTGTTTGTAATTTTCTTTTCAATCTTTGTTTTTTATATGCCAGATTTTCTTGGGCACCCAGATAACTATATAAAGGCTGATCCGCTCGTAACGCCAGCTCATATTGTTCCCGAGTGGTATTACCTTCCATTCTATGCAATCCTGCGCGCCATCCCTGATAAACTTCTTGGTGTTGTAGCAATGTTTTCGTCTATTTTGATACTATTTGCGATGCCATGGCTTGATGGAGCACGAGTTAGGTCCATGAGATTCCGTCCTCTTTCACAGTTTTTCTTCTGGATTTTTGTAGTGAATACTTTATTCTTGGGTTACCTTGGCCAACTATCTCCTGACGATATACTAGGTTTCGGCTGGACTGCACTCACTTACGCACAGATTTCAACATTTTTGTACTTTGCACATTTCCTTTTGGTTATGCCGTTGGTTAGTAGAATGGAAACAACTAAACCAGTTCCAATCAGTATTGCTGCTGCGGTACTAGATGCAAATAAGAAGGGCTAACGATAATGATTAATAATATCGCAATTAAAGGCCTTTTGGCTTCAACGTTAACAGTATTGTTGTTTATCAGTAACGCAAATGCTGCAGGTGAAGCTAAGCACCCTGAGCGCAACACTTACTCTTCTGCAGGTGTTCTTGGTAAATTTGATATTCCATCGATACAGCGCGGATTACAAGTTTATGTGGAAGTTTGTGCAGCCTGCCATTCTATGGACCTCGTGGCTTTTAGGGCCTTGGAAGAAATAGGCTATAATGAAGACGAGGTTAAAGCAATAGCTGCAGAATATGAATATGAAGACCTTCTTGACGATGATGGTGAACTTATGTTTCGTTCTGGTATTCCGGCTGATTACTTTCCTTCACCTTTTATAAACGATAAACAAGCGCGCTCAGCTAACGGTGGTGCTTTGCCGCCAGACTTCTCCACTCTTGTTAAAGCCAGAGAACATCTTTCATTTTTACCGTGGGCAAGCACTTACGGAGAGGATTACGTCGTTGCGCTTATGACAGGATATCATGAAGAGGTACCTTCAACTGCACCTGAAGGATTTGAACTAGCTAGCGGCCTTTATTATAATGACTATTATGAAGGTAATGCGATTGCTATGGCACCTCCTTTATTTGATGATATGGTTGAATATGCTGACGGTACACCAGCTACCATGCATCAAATGGGATATGATGTAGCTAACTTTATGTCATGGGCATCAGACCCAACTATGCAAGAACGAAAAGAAATGGGTCTTGTAGTGATGTTATATATGATAGTTTTTGTAACTCTTCTTTATTTCACAAATAAACGTATTTGGAGAAAAATTAAAAAAGGTGAGGATATTGATCCCACTAAACTTTAATTATTGTTTTTAAGTTATATATAGTTTTTAATATAAGGGCTGCCTAGTTAGGCGGCCCTTATTTAATTTATTGCATACTAATAAACAGTTTAGAAGCTAAACTAGTAAAAGGTCTCTGATATCTGAGTTGTATAATCAACTTGTTATGGAGTTAAAACTTTGGAGTTCTGATGAAAAAAACTTTAGGTATTATAGGAGGCAGTGGTATTTATGAAATTAGTGAAATTGAACACGGCCAATGGATTAATATAGAAAGCCCCTTTGGTTTGCCCTCGGACGAACTATTTATTGGTGAAGTAGATGGTTTGAAAGTAGTATTTTTACCTCGGCATGCTAGAGACCATTCAATTAGTCCTTCTAGTATTAATTATCGAGCTAATATAGACGCGTTAAAAAGGGTTGGTGTTACCGATATAATAAGTATAGGGGCATGTGGAAGTTTAAGGAATGATATAGAACCTGGTGACTTTGTATTAGTTGACCAGTTTATTGATAGGACTGTTTCCCGTAAAAAAACTTTCTTTGACGATGGGGCTGTTGCACACGTTTCAATTGCAAAACCAACATGCTCAAATTTAGGCGAAATAGTTTTAAAAGCAAGTCAAGATGTTGATGTAAAATTTCACAATGGTGGAATCTATCTAGCTATGGAAGGTCCACAATTCTCAACCCTAGCGGAATCTAACATCTACAGATCCTGGAGTTGCGATGTAATTGGCATGACTAGCATGCCTGAGGCCAAGCTAGCTAGGGAAGCTGAAATTTGTTATGTTACTGTTTCAATGGTAACTGATTTTGATAGTTGGCACCCTGAGCACGGTGAAGTGGATGTTAAAAAAATAATAAAAGTTCTGGGCGAAAACTCTTTAAATGGATTTAATCTAATTAAGAATATAATACCTCTTTTAAAAAACTCATTAGACCGACATCCGTGTATCCAGGGTTGTGATAGAGCCCTTGAAAACGCTTTAGTCACTAGAGGGGACCTCTCTATTTCCACGAAAGAAAAACTATCCGCAGTAGCGGCTAGAATATTAACTAAATGAGCTGGGTTAAAAATTATATAAGAACAATTCCAGACTTTCCAAAATCTGGTATTTTATACAGAGATGTAACTACTCTTTTTGAAAACGAAATTGCTTTCTCAAAACTGATTGATACTTTTGTTTCTAGATATAGTGATAAGGGAATTAATAAAGTCGCCTGTATCGAGGCCCGAGGTTTTATTCATGGAGGAGCCTTAGCATACAGGCTTGGGGCCGGGTTTGTAACCCTAAGAAAGCCCGGGAAACTTCCCTTTCTAAAGGATACCGAAAGTTATGAACTTGAGTATGGCTCGAGTTCCCTAGAATTGCATATAGGGTCTATAAACAAAGGTGACAATGTCCTTATTGTTGATGACTTGATAGCAACGGGGGGGACGGCCATAGCTGCTTATAACCTAATTCACAGAGCTGGAGGAAGTCCGAGTGAGAGTTGTTTTATAATAGACCTTGCAGAGCTTGGTGGTTCAAAATTATTAGAGGGTAGGGGGTGTAATGTATATGCACTTGCAAAATATTAACTTTTGAATTTTAATTTGCAAACCGAAAATGTAATATATCTCCGTCAGCAACTACATACTCTTTACCTTCAAGCCGCATTTTACCCACGTCCTTCACTCCTGCCTCACCATTAAACTCCACAAATTCATCGTAAGATGTGGTTTCTGCTCGGATAAAGCCAGCCTCAAAGTCTGTATGAATTACACCAGCAGCTTGCGGAGCTTTTGTCTCCTGGGTAACAGTCCACGCACGAGCCTCTTTGGGACCCACAGTGAAGTATGTAATTAAGTGAAGCAGGTCATATCCAGCTCTAATTACTCTACCAAGTCCTGTTTCACCAAGACCCAAGTCAGCTAGAAACTCTTTTTGCTCTTCAGGGTCATCTAGCTGCGCAATTTCTTCCTCTAATGATGCGCAGATAAGCACTATTGGTGCATTTTCGATAATAGCCTTTTCTTTAACTCTTTTTGTTAGCTCATTTCCATTTACAGTATCTTCTTCGTTGACATTACAAACGTAGAGAACAGGTTTTGTTGTAATAAGTTGAAGATTATCAAGGGTACTTTGTTCATCTTCATCTGCAGCCTTAATAGTACGTGCAGGATAACCATCTTCAAGAACCGAAAGACATCGTTCAACCATATCTGAAATAATCTTAGCTTCTTTATCTTGACCTCTAATTCTTCGTTCAAGGCCGGCCTTTCTTTTTTCTAGACTTTCTAAGTCTGATAACATTAGTTCAGTCTCAACTGTTTCAGCATCAGCAATGGGGTCAATTACCCCTTCTACATGAGTAATATCATCGTTAACGAAACACCTAACTACATGGATGATAGCATCAACTTCACGAATGTTACCAAGGAATTGATTACCAAGACCTTCACCTTTTGAGGCCCCACGTACAAGTCCAGCAATGTCTATAAAAGAGAGTTGTGTGGGAATTATTTCTTTGGATCCCGCAATGCTAGCAAGGTTATTTAGGCGAAGGTCAGGTACCGGAACTTGGCCTACATTTGGCTCAATAGTACAAAATGGATAATTGGCCGCCGCCGCCTGAGCCGTATTTGTAAGAGCATTAAAAAGGGTCGACTTACCTACATTAGGAAGTCCAACAATACCGCACTTAAAGCCCATTACTTATTTTCCTTTTTCTCATTTGGTTTCAATAGTAGTCCAATTTCATTTAGAAATAAAACACCAGTACCACTAACTAATTTAATAGCTGATTTTCCGACAGCTCTTAGTAGAGGTTCTAGCCATACTTTATCTTCGTTATTAAAATCACCGAGTACATGGCCGGTCACTTTATGCTTATCTCCGGGATGTCCAATTCCAAATCGAATTTTATTGTAATTATTATCTATGTATTGATCAATACTGCGTAACCCATTGTGTCCAGCAATGCCACCACCCGTTTTAAATTTTATTTTTCCAACATCAAGGTCTAGCTCATCATAAAAGACAAACACATTTTCAGAAGGTATTTTAAAAAACCTCGATACTTCTAGAACTGATTTTCCAGATAAATTCATAAACGTTAAAGGCTTCAAAATGAAGACTTTTTGTTTGTCTATTATACCCTCGTAGAGGGCACCATTAAATTTCATTTTTGGCGCAGAAAAGTTATGGCGGCGGATAATCTCATCCACCGCCATAAATCCAATATTATGCCGATTGTTAACGTGTTTAGTACCTGGGTTACCCAGGCCGACGAAAAGCAACATGCATTATCCTTTTAATAGGGCTTCTTATTCCTCAGGCTTTTGAGAAGTTGCTTCAACTTCTACACTTTGTTCCTCATCAGTACCCTCAGCATCATCTGCGCCATCTTCATCATCTTCGTCAGACTTTAGTCCACTTGGTGTTGCTATTGTAGCGATTGTAAAGTCACGATCATCAATTAATGGTGTAACGCCTTTTGGGAGTGTCACATCAGAGATATGAATGCTATCACCCAGCTCAAGTCCCGTAAGGTCAATTTCGATGGCTTCCGGAATATTATTTGCAGGACAATTAAGTTCAAGTTCATAACGCACAGCGTTAATAATACCGCCTTCTTTTAGTCCTGGACATTCTTCCTCATTTAAGAAATTAATTGAAACATTAATAGCTATTATAGCATCTTGCGCTAAACGAAGAAAATCAACATGAAGGGGCCAGTCCGTAACAGGATGAAATTGGACATCACGCGGAAGTACCATTTCTCTCTTACCTTCAACTTCAATATCGTAAGTTGTGCTTAAAAAACTACCTGTGTTCAAAAGTTTCATGATAGAAACATGATCAACAGTAATCATTGTTACATCTTTTTTTGCGCCATATACGACTGCCGGAATAAGGCCGTCCCTACGTATTGCACGAGAGGACCCCTTACCCGCTTTAGTGCGCATTTCTGCTTTAATAACTGCATTAGCCATTAGTTTATTCTCCATAAATTAAATGTATGATATTTACCTCCAGGGGTGTAAATATCAAAGAGGCATGCTAGTTAGATGGCATAACCCCTATGAGCTGCGCTTTTAGCGTGTAACTAAATATTATTCAATGATTATTTTAACTTTTTGCACAATTATGAAAACAATACAGAAACAGAACTTTCTTCATGTATTCGTCTAATGGCTTTAGCAAAAAGAGGAGCAATACTTATCTGAATAATTTTTTCAGAATTCTTTACTGCATCAGTTTCACAAATAGAGTCCGTTGTTACTACATGCTCAAGCGGTGAATCATTAATTCTTTGTATAGCGGGCCCGGAGAAAACACCATGTGAAACGTAGGCACTTGTAGATTTAGCACCCTGTTTAATAAGCGTTGCTGCTGCGTTACAAAGAGTTCCGGCACTATCAACTATATCATCCACAAAGATACAATGATAATCTTTAACATCTCCAATAACATTCATTACTTCAGAGTGACCCGCTTTTTCCCTACGCTTATCTATAATAGCTAGGGGGACATCTATTCTGCTGGCATATGCCCTAGCGCGAACAACACCGCCTACATCGGGTGACACAACCATCACTTTTTCATAATTTTTATATCTATTTTTAATATCATTAACTAATACGGGGGAAGCAAATAAATTATCAGTAGGAATATCAAAAAATCCCTGAATTTGACCCGCGTGGAGATCCATCGTCAGAACTTTATCAGCACCTGCTGTAGTTATAAGATTAGCTACCAGCTTAGCAGTAATAGGCGTCCTAGGGCCTGGTTTTCTATCTTGTCTGGCATAACCAAAGTATGGAATTACAGCAACTATACGTTGAGCTGAAGCACGTTTTAATGCATCAATAACAATAAGGAGTTCCATGACGTTATCGTTGGTTGGATTTGCTGTAGGTTGAATTACATAAACATCTTCACCACGAACATTTTCTTGAATCTCAACCCAGATTTCCTGGTCTGAAAATCTCTTAATATTTGCTTTGGTGAGCTCCATGCCAAGATGGGTGGCAATTGATTCTGCTAATGGAATATTACTATTACCTGAAATAATTTTCATCTTCTAAATGTCCCCTGACTTAGATTCTTTGCATGCTTTTTCTTATACAGTTATTTTTTAAAAAAGCGAATATGAATTTAAAAAATATTAAGGTTGTAAAATTATTGATATTTGACGCCCATAATGATTTTCATTAAGATGAGTTTTTCTTCTATAGCTAAAATAATTGTTTGCCACTGGATATGTATCTATACCTAGTGCCTCAATTTTAGTAATCCCATTTTCAAGAAGTTTATTGAAAAGATAACCTTCAAGATCAAAGAAATAATGATTTAATTTTTGACTTTTTTTAAAATAACTATCATTTCTTATTGTGTCATAAAATTCAGGACCCACCTCATAACTGAGTTGTGAAATACAGGGACCAATTGCAGCTAATATATTTAATTTTTTAGCTCCAATTTCACACATTCTACTAATAGTGTTTTCAATTATTCCATTTTTTGCACCACGCCAACCTGCATGCGCAGCCGCTATAACACCAGCCTTAGGATCAGCAAAAAGTATTGGTGCACAATCAGCTGTGACCACAGAAAGTGCAATGTTTTTTTTATCAGTAACGATAGCATCGGCCCTAATAATACCTTTATCATGATCATATACCTTAACAATATTGCTGTGTGTCTGCTCAACTTCAACAAGCTTGCTTTCAGATTGTAGTTTATTTAAGGCAATTAAACGATTTTTAAGGACATTTTTTGGATTATCTAAAGATGTAGTCCCACAATTTAAACTCCCGTAGTTCCCATTAGAAATGCCACCCAAGCGATTAAAAAATCCATGTGCAACGGAACTATATTCTTTAAAAAGTTTGGCTGATGCAAAGTTATTCAAATTAAAAACCAATTACCTCGAGGTTAGGGTCTGAGGTAATACTTAGTACTTTAAATAAAGTTCCCATTTCTTTTGATGAAATCAAACGGTCTACAGAACATAATAAATTCTCAATTTGCTCAGGTGTGGCTGTTTTATTCAAACTCCTCACTCGTTCATGAATTCCTAATTTAGTTAAGAATTTTTGTTGGTTTGTAATTGCATGCACTTTTAATCCAATACTTTTCGATATATCGGTAATTTTGCGAAAATTTACATGAGACGATAAGTCAGCAAATCCTGGGTTTTCTAATAGGTCAACATACTTATGTTTTTGAACTGCCTGTAGGGTATCGCCAGTAAGGTATTCATTATAGCCATAATCAATTAATAAGGCCGCTCCGGAATATTTCTTTAAATGTTCACTGATTATAACAGTAAGACTATCTGCCATTGGAGATACTTCTATTATACTATGTATGGCTTCTTCTTCTAAATGTTTTGGAATTTTGAAACCTTGAACTGGAAAAGGCGAAAGCATATATGTCAGTCCGTCACCTTTTGTATTTAAGTTTACCATCCGTTCATGCCAACCAAGATCACATTTTTGAAATTGACGAATAGGAAGAGCATCAAAAAACTCATTTGCAACAACAAATGTAGCTGCATCATTATCTTTTGATCCATTTAGAGCATCACTAACAGTTTCATGCCAAGTTATTTTACCCTTAAAATTCAATAATGCTTTTTCTTGAATTTTAATTAATTTTGGTGAAGCTTCAACAAGGTGCAGTTCTATGTTATTTTTAAATTTTGGTAAAATTGATAGTGCTCGAGTTAAGTCTACCAAAAGAGTTCCATTTCCAGGACCTAATTCAATTAAGTGTATTTTTTTTGGGCAGTCCATTTTTAGCCAAATATCACCAAACCACAGGCCAATAAGTTCACCAAAAAGTTGGCTTATTTCTGGTGCAGTTATAAAATCCCCATCATTACCAAATGGATTTTTATTGAGATAGTATCCATATTTGGGATTTGTCAGCGCTTCAGTCATAAATGTACTAATTGGAATTGGACCATTAAATTTAATAAGTTTGACCAGATGATTTTTGAGATCACTCATCAAATAGACTTTTTTACACGGAAAATTAGATAAAATCCAAATAGCACCATTGGTAAATTAAGAACCTGTCCCATCGTGAGCATATCAGTATTAAATAAAAAGCCAATATGGCTGTCAGGTTCTCTGAACTGTTCAACGAAGGTCCGTGCTAGTGCGTACCCACTAATAAATACTCCTGTTATAAAACCAGCATAATGTTTTGCCTTTGTAAAATTATAAAGAATATAAAGCACAATAAAAAGTATTAAGCCCTCCAGTGCTGCCTCATAAAGTTGACTAGGATGACGGGGTTGTGGGCCTCCATTAGGAAAGACCATCCCAATATCAGCGTCAGTTATACGTCCGTATAGTTCACCATTTATAAAGTTTGCTAGACGACCAAGCATGAGGCCTATTGGGCTAGCACAGGCAACAATATCAGCAAATTGAAATAGAGGAATTTTGTTATTTTTAGCAAAAAGCCATGTGCTAAAACAAACGCCAAAAAATCCGCCATGGAAAGACATACCACCGTCCCATACAGCAAATGCATCACCAATATTATGAAAATAATAGTTTGGGTTGTAAAAGAAAACATATCCAAGACGACCACCAATAATGATACCCATCATTGCCCAAAATATATAATCACTTAAATGTTCATGTGTGCAGGGTGGCTTCTTTGTAGAAATTAGTCTACCCATATAAAACCATGCAAAAAAAATTCCACCAAGGTAGGCAAGAGAGTACCAACGAATCGCCAAGGGCCCAAATTCAAAAATAATTGGATCAATATTGGGATAAGTAAGAGCGGAAAATAATAAATATTCAGTCATAATTTATACTCATTAACTATTGAAAACCAAACAAAACAGTGCACTACAGCTACTAAAGCTGTTGTCACATATATAATGTAACTTGGCAACTCATAAATGTTTCGCCATAGTGCGCCAAATTGGTGTTATTATTCTCGTTATTATGTCAATAAACCGCGGAAGGATATGCTCATGCAATCAGACAATAAATTTTTAAGCGATCTCGCCAAACTTGGACAGAGTGCAGCAGGTACGCTTCACGGTGTAAAGTCGGAACTTGAGGGTCAGGTAAAAGGTCGGCTCGAGAGTACTCTAGTAGACATGGATCTTGTGAGAAGAGAAGAATATGAAGTTGTCCGTGAAATGGTAATTGCAGCTCGTGAAGAAAATAAAAATATTTTAGCGCGCCTCGAAAAACTTGAAAAAAAAATAACCCCTATCAAGAAGAAGAAATAATTATGTTATCGGTCGATGAATTAAGCGGAAGTGTTAATAACCCCCTTGATACCCTTGAAGTTCTTATCGGCCAAAATGAATGGCCCTACGAGAGAATGGGTAATGAAGAAATTGTTGCCGCGATAGCTAGCGAATGGTGTGATTTTCATATGCGTTACGTCTGGCTTAATGATAAAAGTATACTTCAGTTCGCCGGTCAATTAGACGTAAGAATACAAGACAATAAAAGGACTGCTGTCCTTGAAGTCATAACACAAATAAATGAACGGCTTGATTTAGGTTTTTTTGCGGTGTGGTCTGATGACGAAACAATTATGTTCCGGCATTCAATTTACTTTCCTTCCAATGGTGTTGATATGACTACAGTTTGTGAGTTAGCTACCCATTCTATAATTGAAGAAATAAATAGATATTTTCCAGTATTTCAATTTGTAATTTGGGGTGGCAAATCACCATCTGACGCAATCGAAGCTGCAATGCTTGAAACATTAGGCAACGCATAAAACAATGGTAAATAAAGTATCAACTATAATTTCAAAAAACCCAGTTTTAATTTTAGGTTGTGGGAGAATTGGAAGTGCAATTCTTTCAGGTTTACTTGATAAGGGCCTTAAAAAAAGTGCTATTTATATCGTTGATCCATTTCTAGATTTAATAAAAAGTAACTTTACGGCACTTCCGATAAAGTCATTTAACGAGAGTTTAAGTGATCTAGATAACTCGATGAATCCATCGATTGTAATAATAGCTGTTAAACCGCAAGTAATGGATAAGACTCTTACTGATCTAAAGGTGCTTAATTTAACGAAAACTGTTATTTTATCTGTTGCAGCTGGTAAAACACTAAAATATTTTGAGGATAAACTTGGTTATGAACAAGCAATTATTCGAGGAATGCCCAATACCCCTATTTCAGTAGGAGAGGGGGTAACTGTATGCTGCCCAAATAATCAAATCACACAGAGTCAAAAAAAACTCTGTGATACTCTTCTAGGGACAGTCAGTTCTGTTGAATGGGTTATGGATGAAACCCTAATGGACGCAGTCACTGCATTAAGTGGTAGCGGTCCCGCGTATTTATTTTATATGGTTGAGGCAATGGCTGCGGCGGGGCAGGCTATGGGGCTTTCTGGTGAACTAAGTGAAAAGTTAGCGCTAGATACCATATGTGGGGCAGGTATTCTTTTAAAAACATCAAAATTAAGTCCAACTGAACTCCGTAAAGATGTGACCAGTCCAGGTGGAACAACTTCTGCGGCATTAGAGATTATGATGGGGGAAGCCGGTTTAGCAAAAATTTTACGGCAAGCAATGCAAAAAGCCAAGGCGCGCTCTAAAGAAATGGCCGATTAAATGATGACCGATTATGACGTGGCAATAGTCGGCGGTGGCGCTGCCGGTCTTATGTGTGCAATAGAAGCTGGAAAACGGGGTCGCAGAGTTGTTGTAATAGAACAGAGTAAATCTGTTGCAGGTAAAATTCGTATATCAGGCGGCGGTCGTTGTAACTTTACTAATATCCATTGTTCTCCAGAAAACTTTCAGTCGGAAAATAATCATTTTGCCAAGTCTGCTTTAAAACGATACGGGCCACAAGATTTTATTAAGTTAGTAGAAGACCATGATATCACATATCATGAAAAAACTCTTGGTCAATTATTTTGCGACAATAGTGCCCATGACATAATCGGCATGTTGACTTCTGAATGTGAAAAAGTAGGAGTAAAAATCAAAACCTCAATGATTGTTGAAAGTGTTAAAAAGGAACATGCCTTTATATTAGTTACTACCGATGGAATAATTTCATCCAATAAACTTGTTGTTGCAACAGGAGGCCCGTCTATTCCAAAAATGGGAGCATCTGTGTGGGGGTATGAGATAGCACGACAATTTAAGTTAAAAATAGTTGATCCAGTTCCTGCATTAGTTCCACTTACTTTTGGTAAGGAGTTTATATTTGACTTTAGAAAACTTAGTGGTGTTTCTGCTGATGTTAATATTCTATGTGGTTCCACATCATTCAACGAGGCCCTTCTGTTCACACATCGTGGCTTGAGTGGCCCTGCAGTATTGCAAATATCATCTTACTGGAGGAGTGGTATGGCTGTAACTATTAACCTTGCCCCTGCAGTAGATGTGCTTAGCGAGCTTAAAATTATAAAAGAAGCTAATGCCAAGCAAGAAATACACACAACTTTATCGTCGTTCCTGCCTAAAAGGCTCGCTGTATATATTTGTGAGCATACTGGCGTAACTGGACCTTTAGCAGATTTATCTAATAAAAAGCTACAGATGGTCGCTGAATTGGTAAATAGTTGGAATATTATACCTAATGGTACAGAGGGTTTTGCAACTGCGGAGGTGACAAGAGGCGGGGTAAGTACATCAGAAATATCCTCAAAAACAATGGAAACAAATAAAATACCTAATCTTTATTTTATTGGTGAAGTGGTTGATGTTACAGGTCATCTTGGTGGTTTTAATTTTCAGTGGGCCTGGGCATCGGGTCATGCAGCTGGTCAATTTGTATAGTATTTATTGTTTAATAATTTTATTTATAAGTTAGATTAATAGTATCTTTTTTATTTTTTTCATTGATAAGTTTACTCAAGACTTTCCAAAAACCCTCTGTAGCGACAGAACCTGCTTCACTACAAGCCTTAACCATTTGTAATTTTTGGCATTCGGAAACATCAAATAGTAATTTTTCCCCTTTTGCGGTTAAGTTCAATAGCCTCTTTCTACGGTCTCTAGTTCCAATTTTTTGGCTTATAAACCTTTTATCTAACAAAGTACTTAAAACCCGTGAAAGGCTTTGCTTGGTAATGTTAAGTAATGCCAAAAGTTCCGCAACTGATATACCAGGGTTCTGGTTTACAAAAAAAATAACTCTATGATGTGCTCTGCCAAAATTATATTTTTTGAGTACTTCATCAGGCCAAGCTATATAATCACGATATGCAAAGTATAGTAATTCTGTACTTTTTAAAAATACTTTTTCATCATTCAGATTGTGGTTATCAAAAAATATGTCAGTCATGTTGACATATAATAAGGCAAGTGTTAAAAAGTACAAGAAAAAAAATATTTGGATTTATTAATAATGACAGCCCTTAACTTTGAAGATCGAGATGGTTTAATTTGGTATAATGGTGAATTAATTGATTGGCGCGATGCAAACTTTCATGTGCTGTCACATGCCTTACATTATGCAAGTAGTGTTTTTGAAGGTCAACGTGCATACGGTGGTAAAATTTTTAAACTTCATCAACACAGTCAACGGCTTATTAAATCTGGAAAACTATTAGGCTTCGATGTCCCTTATAGTTCCGAAGAGCTGGATGCCGCATCTAACGAAGCCGTGGCTGCAAATAATCTCGTTGATGCCTATGTAAGGCCTATTGCTTGGCGGGGTTCTGAAAAAATGGGCGTCGCGACTGCTGGTACAAAAATTCATGTAGCCGTCGCTGCATGGGAATGGCCCTCATATTTTGGTAAGGAAGCTAAAATTGATGGCCTTCGACTAGAAATTGCACAATGGCGTAGGCCAGCTCCAGATACTGCTCCAACGGCTTCTAAAGCTGCCGGATTGTACATGATAGCCTCACTATGCAAAGATGCCTCTGTAGCAAATGGTTACGATGATGCACTTATGCTAGATTATAGAGGACAGGTTGCAGAAGCTACAGGTGCTAATATATTCTTTTATAAAGATGGTGTTCTCCATACACCAAAACCTGATTGCTTTCTTGATGGAATTACCAGAAAAACAGCTATTGAGCTAGCAAATAAACGCAATATTGAAGTGATTGAAAGAGCTATAATGCCCGAGGAAATGGCTGATTTTGATGAGGCTTTTGTTACTGGTACAGCAGTTGAAATCAATCCTCTATCACAAGTTGGTGACTATACTTTTAAAATCGGAGAAATGTGTAAAAACATGGTTAGTGATTATGGTAATCTTGTCAAGAATAGTTAAACTTATTTCCAACGATCTTTTTTATCATTATCATCCTTATTAGACATTACCCAACGAGAACCGTCTTCTAGTTCTTCTTTTTTCCAGAAAGGTGCATCCGTTTTCAGCATGTCCATAATAAATTCTGCAGCTTTGAATGCGGCTTCACGATGAAGTGATGTTGTAATTACTAATACAATCTGATCTCCCGGAAAGAGTTCACCATAACGGTGAATAATTGTTAACTCTTCTATTGGCCAACGATCTTTTGCCATAACTCCAATTTTATTAAGTTCTTTAAGAGCCATAATTGGAAAGTGCTCAAGCGTCATTTTTTTAATATTTTTATTATCATGAATATCACGAACTAAACCCGTGAATGTAGCAATAGCTCCAAGGTCGGTACGGTTTATACGAAGATTATTTATTTCATTTGTTATGTCAAAATCATCTGACTGTACTGATACGCGCATATTAACCCCCAGTCATCGGTGGAAAAAAAGCTATTTCATCAGTTGGGTAAACCTTATGCTCCAACCCAACATATTCATTATTAATAGCCACTCGGACTAAATCAACTTGAGAAAATGCTATTTTATAATTATTTCCTTTGCTGCTGAGGTAAATAAGAAGCTCGTTCACATTATCAATACCAGCTTGATGGGGAATAGTTTCTGAGGAAACACCAATATGTTCACGAATGGAAGCAAAATATAAAATGTTCATAGATTTTCACAAATGCCTAATACCGGAACGAAAATAATCGTAACCAGTATAAAGTGTTAAAAGCGCTGCTGCACCAAGTAAATAATCACCTATTAATATAGCTGGAATAATTGCAGGAGAGGCCTCACCAACGAGTAAAAAACCAAGTGCAAAAATTTGGATACCTGTCTTCCATTTTGCAAGATAGGTAACTGGGACACTAACTTTTAATTCCGCCAGAAATTCTCTAAGTCCGGAAACAGCAAATTCGCGGCAAAGAATAATGACGGCGGCGATAATTGAATATCCTTCAATGCGTCCAAAAGCAACCATCATAAGGAGAGCTGTACCAATAAGCAGTTTATCGGCAATAGGATCCATAATTGTACCAAGTTTTGATGTTTGATTAAACCGCCTAGCAACATAGCCATCAAGAAAATCAGTAACTCCAGCCGTCACAAATATAGAAAAGGTAAGCCAATAGCTGAAATTTCCATTTAAGTAAAAGGCCGACACCATTAATGGAATCATCAATATTCGAGAAAAAGTTAACATATTTGCAAGATTATTCATATTAATACCATAATTGTTTTAAATCCCGACTTTATGTGATTTTCCACACAAGGCAATAAAATAAACTCTAAGGATGAAAATAATCATATATTTGCGTAGCGAGGGAATTTGAAATTCCCTTTATTTTATTTAGATCTTTAATCCCCGCATCAGAAACAGCTTTTGCTGACCCAAAATGTAAAAGTAAATATTTTTTGCGAACTAAACCAACACCGGGCAGATCATCCAGCAATGATTTATGCATTTTTTTAGCTCGTTTTCTTCTATGTGAACCAATTACAAACCTGTGAGATTCGTCTCTTAGGCGTTGTAAAAAATATAACACAGGATCATTGGGAGGAAGTTTAAAAGGTTTTTTATTTTCCATATAAAAATCTTCCCGCCCGGCATTTCTATCTGGACCTTTAGCTATGCAAACAACTGGAATTTCTTTTAGGCCAAGGTCTTCAAGGACGCCGAGTACAGCTGAAAGCTGCCCCTTGCCGCCATCTATAAGCAGAAGGTCAGGCCAAGTTGGATCACCTCTATCTGGATCCTCTTTAAGTTGTCGCTTAAATCGGCGCGACAAAACCTCACGCATCATCCCAAAATCATCCCCAGGCGAGAGATCCTTAGATTTAATATTAAATTTTCTATAGGATCCTTTTTCAAACCCTTCTGGGCCTGAAACAATCATTGCGCCTAAAGCACTAGTTCCAGAAATATGGCTGTTATCATAAACCTCAATGCGAGTAGGGGGTGCCTCAAGTCCAAAAAGTAGTGCAACACCCTCAAGTAGTTTGGCCTGAGAAGAAGTTTCTGCAATCTTTCGCTCAAGAGCCTCACGAGCATTTTTCTCAACTGTTTGAATAAGCAATAGGTTTGTGCCACGTTGCGGCATGGTTACAGTCACTTTACTCTCAGCTTTTAACGTTAACGCTTCTTCAAGAAGTTTTTTTTGTTTTATGGAACTATTTATAAAAATATTTTTGGGCAATGGCTTATTATCGTAAAATTGAGAAATGAATGCTGACAGTACCTCATCTACATGCTGATCCTTATCATGACGTGGAAAGTAAGCTTTGTTTCCCCAGTTTTGACCAGACCGGTAGAAGAAAACTTGAACACATGTTTGGCCACCCTTTTTAAAGGCAGCTATTAAATCCGCGGAAATAAGTTTATCATTTGTATGGTCTTGGCGACTTTGAACGGTTGCAAGTGCCTTTAATCTGTCACGATAAACTGCTGCCAATTCATATATTTTTTTATCACTGGCATCTTCCATTTTTTTAGTAAAACCAACTTTAATAGCTTCACTTTTCCCACTAAGAAAATCATGTGCCTCCTCAACTAATAATTCATAATCGACATCAGAAATTTTTGCCACACAGGGGGCTGAGCATCTTTTTATTTGGTAAAGAAGGCAAGGTCTAGTTCTGCTTTCAAAAACACTATCGGAACAAGTACGAAGGGAAAAAGCCTTCTGGAGTGTATTTAGTGAGATATTAACTGCACTAGCCGATGCAAAGGGTCCAAAATAATACCCATCCTTTTTCTTAGCACCACGATGTTTGAGTACTCGAGGGTTTTTATGAGTCTTATCAATTAGGATATAGGGAAAAGATTTATCATCTCTTAATAAAATATTGTAGTGAGGTTTATACCGTTTAATTAAGTTAGCTTCCAAAAGAAGCGCCTCTACCTCCGTGTGGGTAGTAATAAACTCCATGGACTTTGTAAGCATGACCATCTTAGCTATTCGTACCGAAAGTCCACGCAGGTTAGTATAGTTTTTAACTCGGTTTGAGAGGTTCTTGGCTTTACCTACATAAAGGACTTTTTCGTTTGCTCCAATCATCCTGTAAACACCTGGTTTTGTGCCAAGGTTTTTTAAGTATGATTTTATTATGTCTACGCCGTTTTCCATATAACTATTTTATAGAATCTTAATAAAAAGTCTACGCCATTTTCCTTTACTGTATCCAAATTCATGATTTAAATAATAATAGTAAAACTAAATATGTAGTGAATTCAATGGTTAATAAGGTACCAACAGATTCGCAAAAAACTTATCCACTTAATATGTTGATAAACTAGTGCATAACTTTTTGAAAGGTTTAAAAGTTGGCAGAACCCTTAATGATTCAGCAAATTGCCTATAAATTAGGCAATTGATCTAAGTCATTGAAAATATTGTACTAATTCAATGTCAACTAAGATTTAAAATAAATATTTAAAATAATTTGTTTCCAGGATATGATAAATCGTCCAAATGACGGTGCTGTTGACAACTTCAAAAAAAGAACAAAAAAGAACAAAAAAATATATGCTTATTTTTCAATGATTTAACTTAATTATAAGTATCACTTATAATAGTTTTTTTTAATCACGATGGCGTTCTATCTCTACCCCAACGCTTGTCGTATTTTCTATTGCATCAAGTTTTTCAACGCGGACCCTAACTGAAACTATACGTTTATCAATCATATTGAAATTTGCAATTTTTTCAGCAAGGGTTTCCACTAGCTCAATATGACCCGACGCTACAATACTTTTAATTCCAATTACTACCTTTTCGTAGCAAACTACATTTTCATATTTATCACCTAGAGGGACGTCTTCTTCCTTGACGCATAAGTCTATGTTTACTCGTATTTGTTGTTTATCAATTTTTTCATGGTCGTAAACACCTATAGAACCTTTAATCATTAGGTCACGAACAAAGACATGCCTTACACCTTTTAATGCATCTGCATATTTGATAGATGCATTATTACTTTTAGGAACGAAAGAAGACATAACTGAATTATCCTTACTAACTAATGCTAAGAGAGAACAGGTATATAATATATCCAGCACTAAAGACTAGCCCAATTATACGATTAAGCCTTACTTTCCATATAATGAAGGGTAAAAGGGCTGCTGATGATATAAGCATTACCCAAAGATCTGTGTTTAAAAAAGGCTCAGGGACTGGAACATCAGCTACCAAAGCCGTTCCTCCCATAATTGCAAATAAATTAAAGATATTACTACCTATCACATTACCTAATGCAACCTCACCGTGGTTTTCTTTTAAGGCAATTATAGCCGTTACTAATTCTGGCAAACTTGTACCTACTGCAATAATAGTAAGGCCTATAATTGCTTCGGATACATTAAAGTCTCGAGCTATTTCAACACCACCACTAACAAGGATATCAGCACCAAAAATAAGCCCTAACAGTCCAATAAACACAAGTAAACTTGCCCGAAGTACAGTGAGTGGATTTTCTAATGTTTCCTTAATATTAATTTTTGGAGAACCGTCGACAGGTTTATCAAATTTTAATTGAGCAGTAGCATCGCGTGATCGTTTGTATGAATTCAAGAGGTATATTAGTAATAGAGGTATTAGGAGTAACGAATACTTCCAAGTGAATGGCCCATTAAAACATAATAATATAAACAAAACTGTTCCTGCTAACATTATGACATAATGACGTTTTAGATCAGGATCCTCTAATGCAAATGGATAAAAAATAATAGGAAGTCCAATTACTAACAATATATTTGCTATATTGCTTCCGACTATATTACCTAAGGCCATTGTAGGAACGCCCGTTAAAGCCGCATTTATCCCAACGACTAACTCTGGAAGAGATGTGCCAAATGCTACCACAGTTAAGCCTATTACTAACTTACTCAGCCCAAGGTTTTCGGCAATTGATACGGCACCACGGATCAGTATATGTCCAGCAAAAACAAGAAGGATTAGTCCGGTAATGACTAGAATGTATGACATTAATTATTTATCCATAATTTTAAAATATCGACTATATAAATGCTAAAGAGCCAGTTGCAAAGAATAATCCTCAATAATATAACTCTATATAATAAAGTAAGCTATCCAATTTAATTATCCAATATAAATAGGGTGTTATTAATTTTTAAAACAATTATGTTTTCAAAAAATAAACTCCTTGAGTTATTAACTCGTTATTAATAATAATATCAATACTAACAATTTGAATTAGGTAAATAATGGCCGAACAATATTCAGAATTTAATATCAACCATCCAAAGGGAAAAATTCAAATAGTACCTTTTGATATAAAATTTAGAGATGATTGGAGACATATCAATCAACAATGGATTGAAAAATTATTTATTATGGAAGAATTAGATTTCATTCAACTAAATAATCCGGAAAAATTTATTCTTAATAAAGGTGGAGAAATTTACTTCGCTCTCCTCAATGATTTACCTGTTGGAGCAATCGCCTTAAAATTACATGAGGGAAAACGTTTTGAGTTAAGTAAAATGGGTGTACTCCCAAAAGCTCAAGGATATGGAATTGGTAAATTACTAGTAGCGAAAGTTCTCGAACAATTTTATCTACGTGGAGGAGACGAACTTTTTCTTGAAACGAATAGTAGTCTTACTCCCGCAATAACGCTTTACAAAAAAATGGGGTTTAAAAAGGCTGAACCACCAGAAAATACCCCATACAATCGCGCAGATTATTTTATGAAGCTTGTCATGGACTAACTAGGTCACAATCATCGAATTACTATAAACCTTTTTCCAGTTTAGTTTTTATTCGTCGGGCTGACCTCGCTTTGGGTCAATAATATGGTACTGAGTTTGGCGTCCCGCAATGTACCTAAAGTTTTCTCCATCAAAAAATCCATCTTGTTCCAATTTCATCTTCACGGGCTCCACACTCCAACTATCAGGAACATTTACAAGTGCAGTTAATTCAATTGAATAGGCTGTATTTTGGTGCATAGGGTAGTCACCGCTACCAGGAACGCCCTCCTGTTTATCCCACATTCCTATGGTTGTGCCGGCAGCATGGCCATGAAGTCCGATTGGATGAGTATAGATGATTGGACCAATACCATTGGCAATTGATTGTGCTCTTGTCATCTTGAGAATTTCATTTCCTGTCCTTCCAACTAAAAAATTAGAAGTAAGAATATCCTGTAGTTTATTGCCACCATTTAGGGCAATTTTAAGAGCTTCTGGAACATTTTTCTCTCCATCACGGAGAATGTATGCGTTTTGCTGTGTATCTGTTTGTAGATCTAAGTAGGTAATTCCAAAATCAATATGGACATGGTCTCCTTTATATAAAGTTAAAGGATTTAAGTTATTATTTTTAATATTTTTCTTTGAGGCATCGGAACGTTCAGTTTGAATACTTGGATGGAACCATGTCTGAAGGCCTAAATCATTAATACGTTGCCTAAACCACCACTCCAAATCATCAACAGTTGTGATGCCTGGAAAAATTATTTTACCACTAAAGCCCTGCTCAATGATCCCATGAGCAATTTCCATTACACCTTCATAAAGTTCCATCTCCATAGCTGTTCGCGTTTCAAGCCAGCCAACTGCTACTTTTTCCGCAGAAACAATCCGTTTGCGGAGATGATCGGGAATTGCGCGAACAAAGTCCCGTTGTTCGGAGTAGGTGAGGCCGTCTGCATGTCCCCAATCATCGGAATAATTGAGCCCTATTTTTTTGGGATCAAAATTATTTAGAATTTCAGCTATCCGAAGCCACTGATTAGGTTCTTTATCTGGGTCCCAACTACCTTTGAACACGTCACCAACGTCATAGCGGGCCGCTGCCATACGCTCAATACCTTTTTCTGGACCATGATCTAGGAATATAAGCACTGTGCGTCTGCGCGCACTAAGCCAGGTTGCAGGTAACATCGTCTTAAGTACTGGATCTTCGTTATATTCTCTGGATATTATTACCCAAGCATCAAGACCTTCACGACGCATCAGGCTAGGAACAATTGTGTCAAGTCTATTTTTAAGAACTTCATCCATGATTGCAGCACGTTCTTTTAAAGGCAAAACCATGTTCTCAAGTATAACATTACCAGTGGGTTCCTGTGAATGGCTATTAAAGGAAGTCATGATCAAGATGATCAAAAAAATATGTTTTTTCATGATAAGCTTTTTCCTGTGTTTACAACTATAGTGACTAATTAAACAGATATTACATTATTAAAAAAGGATTTTTTTAGAAAATATTAATACTATTAAGTAAAACCTGTTTATAAATGAAATTATATTAAACATATAACTAAATTAAGGACTATCATGAAAGCTATAGGATCATATAAGGCCCTACCTGTTAATGAAGCGGACGCATTTTTAGATGTTGTCGTTGACAAACCCCAGGCTACAGGCCGCGACATACTAGTAGAAGTAAAGGCAATATCAGTAAATCCTGTTGATACTAAAATTCGCAAGCGTCCTCATCCAGATGAAACACTCAGAATACTGGGATGGGATGCTGCCGGTACTGTTAAGGAGGTTGGTGAAGGTGTCACTATGTTTAATGTCGGCGATGATGTTTATTACGCAGGATGTATAACTAAATCAGGTTCAAATGCAGAATATCAGCTAGTTGATGAACGAATTGCCGCTTTGAAACCAACTTCAATCAGTTTTGGGCAAAGCGCAGCACTTCCACTCACAACAATTACTGCATGGGAAGCCCTTTTTGATCGCTTAGGGATATCAACAAATGGTACTGATGCAGGGAAAACTATCTTGATGATTGGTGCGGCTGGGGGTGTTGGTTCAATTGCTATCCAGTTGGCAAGTCGAATTGCTAAGCTTAATATTATAACAACTGCTTCACGCAAGGAAAGTAGGGATTGGTGTCTGTCAAGAGGCGCAGATAATGTTATAAACCATTATGAAAATATATCCGACCAACTTGAAACAATTGGTCACCCTCAGGTTGACTATGTATTATGTCTAACCAACATTTCTGGTTATTGGAAAACCATAACAGACGTTATTAAACCACAGGGTAAAATTTGCACTATTGTTGATTTTTTCGAAGATGCCAACTTTGATTTACTAAAACTTAAAAGTGCGTCTTTTTCTTTTGAATTTATGTTCACACGATCAATGCATCAGACTGAAGATATGAGTGAAATTAACTTTCTTCTTTCTGAAGCGGCGGCAATGATCGATAACGGTGAGCTTATTACAACAGTTAATAAAATTGTTAGCCCAATCAATGCAGACAACCTCCGCAAGGTACATGCGGCAATCGAAGAGGGGCAGGCTATTGGAAAGTATGTACTAGAGGGATGGGCTTAACTTTACAGTTAGACAAAATCTACATATTTTAACCAATAATTCATTTCAATTGGATTAACTAAGCAATTCTTTGGGAAAATTATAATGTTATGAACCTTAACCGAAGAATTTAATCCCGAACTTTTGAAAAAAGCATAATTTTATATATACCTTTAATGCATTAGTCACTTGGGCGTGCATTTTATTCTAGAACAATGAGGGGATACTGTATTTGATTGTGCGCTGTGACGTTTTTTAAATTGTTTGGATTTTATAATAGTATTTATCATGACAAGCCTTGGGACTAAATTTTTATAAACATTAAATATAAATCTAATTCATTAAATTAAGAGATGTTCATAAGCTTATGTGTTTGAAGGCTTATACTCCATTGAGGATTAGCAAGGCAATACTCAATAGCACTCTTTACATGGTTAACTCCTACTTCATCTTTTGGCTGAATAAAATAATGGGTAAATTTAAGATTCTTAAACATTTCTGGGGTAATTAAGTCTTGAGGATATACAATTTTTAATTCGTCCCCGGTTAATTGTTTAAGATCATTTATAACTTTAGGGCTAACACAGACCCAATCCAGCTCCTTAGGGGCTATTAGTGTACCGTTAGTTTCAACAGCAACTTCGAAACCCATTACTTGGAAAGCCTTTATAAGTTCTACGTCAAGCTGAAGTAGTGGCTCCCCACCAGTGCATACAATGTAAGGTTTTCCGCCTCCTGGCCAAAGACCTACTGCTTTGGTTGCTAGTTCAGTGGGGGTTTTATACTTTCCACCATTTTGGCCATCTGTACCCTTAAAGTCTGTGTCACAGAAGTTACACTTTGCAGTATCACGGTCCTTTTCTAATCCCGACCATAAATTACAACCTGAAAATCGACAAAAAACAGCAGGTCTGCCTGCCTGTGCACCTTCACCTTGCAAAGTATAAAACAACTCTTTAACAGAATAAGTCATAATTGATATTTGATTGGGTCAACACACCCAATACCCTCAAACCCCTTAAGCCTAATAAGGCAACTATCACATTGACCACAAGCTAAATGATTTTGCCCCGGGTCATAGCAACTGGTAGTTATAGAATAATCAACTCCAAGGCTCATGCCTTTTTTAATAATTTGAGCCTTTGTCATGTCCATAAGGGGAGTGTTAATTTTAACATTATTATTTCCCTCTACACCGATTTTAGTGGCAAGTTGTGCCATTTTTTGAAAAGCATCAATATACTTAGGCCTACAATCTGGATAACCACTATAATCAAGTGAATTAACACCTATAAAAATATCATTACTGTCAAGTGTTTCTGCAAATGCAAGGGCAAATGAAAGAAATATAGTATTTCGAGCAGGCACGTAGGTTACCGGAATTTCATGGTCCATATCAACTTCAGATCGTCCTTTTGGAACCTCTAAATTACTTGTAAGCGCTGAACCACCGAATGCTCGCAAATCGATATCAATAATAACATGGCGCTTGATGTTGAGGGCTTTTGCAACTGCTTCTGCAGCTTCAAATTCATGGGTATCTCTCTGCCCATAACGAAAACTTAAGCCATACACATGGAAACCCATGTTTTGAGCTATTGCAACACAGGTTGCACTGTCAAGGCCCCCACTTAAAAGGACTACTGCTTTTTTGTTCATATTTATTCCTCATTTATCCATCAGATACCGCAAAATATGGTTAAATGCCATGACTATTTTAAGATCACGGTATATAATGGATTAATAATAATTGTACTGGATACAGAAATGCCCCTTTCAAAGCCACAGTCACGAAGACTTATTCACACAAGATCAATTAAACTAGATGGATATAATCGTGATGATGGATTATGGGATATTGAAGCCCACATGACTGACATCAAAAGCTATGATATTGAAAACAAATGGCGGAATGGTATTGGTGCTGGAGATCCAATCCATGAGATGTGGATAAGGTTAACTGTTGATGATAATTTTCTTATTATTGCAGTAGAGGCTGTAACAGATAATAGTCCTTTTCAAATGTGCCCTATAATTACCAAGTCCTATCAGGAATTAGTAGGTATTCGCATTGGAAGAGGGTGGCGGAGGGCCATTAATGAAAAAGTTAAAGGAAGAAACGGGTGTACTCATATAACAGAACTCCTACAACCTTTAGCAACAGTATCCTTTCAAACTCTTATGGGAAATATTCAAAATAAAATAAATAAAAAGAATGAACAGGGCCGTTTTTTAAAACCAATGGTTTTAAATAGTTGTCATGCTTGGGCAGATGATAGTGAGGTGGTTAAAATTCACCTTCCGGATTATTATAAAGGCGTTTAATTCTTTCTTATTATAGCTGTTAGAGAATATAATCCAATAAGTGCCCACATCGTGTTCAAAAATACAAGAGACATGGTTCCGTAATAATAAGTATTAATAATAAGGCAAAAACTACCAAATATATTGAGGTTTTGATATAATATTGTTTTAGCGGAAACTTTACCACTTGATACAAGTAAATAAGCAATTAAAAGTGTAGCTGCACCAGCCCATCCGACTAAATCCATTAATATTTTTTGATCGTTCATACACCGGTTCCTTTAAAACGGGACTTAAGGTCGCTTTTTTTATTAGTATATTGATCTATATATAATACACATACAAAAAAGTCTTTAAATCAATAATTATATAGGCTATCGGTATAATTATTAAAAATTAATAACTAATTACGGGTATGAAATGGACAAAATTACTGATGTTTTCATCATTGGAGGTGGAATTAATGGATCTGGAATTGCAGCAGATGCTGCGGGTAGGGGACTATCTGTTGTTCTCTCCGAACAAAATGATCTAGGTAGTGGTACTTCATCAGCTAGCACCAAGCTTGTACATGGCGGTCTTCGATACCTCGAACATTATAAATTTAAGCTAGTACGAAAGGCTTTACAAGAGCGGGAGATTTTACTTAAAAAGGCTCCCCATATTATTAAACCCATACGTTTTTTATTGCCCCATAATGGTATGCGGCCAGGATGGTTCATTAGGCTAGGACTTTTTATCTACGATCACTTGGGTGGCCGAAAAATTTTACCTCCAACTAAAACCAGATCCTTAAAGAAGGGAATATTTAGCGGGATACTAGAAAAAAATTATCATAAAGCTTTCGAATATTCTGATTGCTGGGTTGACGATTCAAGGCTTGTAATTTTAAATGCCTGTTCAGCAAGAGATAGTGGTGCAGAAGTTCTTTCCAGACATAAATGTATTAGTGCTATTCGCAAAAATGGTGTTTGGGAAATAATACTTGAAAATACGGCAAGTGGTACAAAACGGACCTTGAAAGCTAAAGTCTTAATAAATGCGGCTGGGCCGTGGCTCGATAAAGTAATTTCAAATGTTTTAAATGAACACAAACCGCCTTTGGTTCGGTTGGTAAAGGGCAGCCATATAATTGTTAATAAACTTTATAATCATGACCGGTCATACGTTTTTCAAGGAAGTAATGGTCGCATTATTTTTGCTATACCCTATCAAAAAAACTTTACTCTTATTGGAACAACAGATCAGGATTTTCAAGGTGATTTGTCAAACGTTCACATAGATGGAACTGAGGTTGAGTATTTGTGTAATGTATCCAATGAGTATTTTAAACTTAAAATTTCCACTAAAGATATTATTAGTAAATATGCCGGTGTCCGTCCCCTATATGATGATGGTGCAAGTACTGCCCAGGAAGCTACACGAGACTTTGTACTTAAGTATGACAAAGATAATTTATTTCTTAATATTATTGGCGGAAAGATAACAACCTATAGAGTTCTTGCCGAACAAACGCTTAACTATTTAACTGACATTTTTCCAAACATGAAAAATGATTGGACTAAAGATAGTCCATTACCGGGGGGTAATTTTAATTTTAATGACTTTGATGTTACTCAAAATAAACTTGTTAGTGAATATCCATTCCTTGAAGAAACATTGTTGCATAGGTATTTTGAAAACTATGGCACCCTTTCATGGGTTTTACTTAAAAATATAAATTCTATATATGATTTGGGAAAAGATTTTGGGCATGGGCTATATGAAAAAGAAGTTGAATATTTATATCTTCATGAATGGGCTAAATGTGCGGAAGACATTTTATGGCGCCGGACTAAACTCGGACTACACATGAATGACCAACAGGTCGAAGCAGTCAATAATTGGTTCACAGAAAAGATGTGATTTTTGAAATAATAGTTTTATTTATTTGTTAGTGTTCTATTTACGGCGTTTTCCCAACCTAAACATAGGGTTTGGCGGGTGGATGCATCCATATTTGGCTTGAATTGTCGCTCTAAGGCCCAAGATTTAGAAAATTCATCTTTATCGGGATAAATACCCGCCTCCATACCTGCAAGCCAGCCAGCCCCCAAAGCTGTAGTTTCTGTTACTACGGGCTTGTCTATAGGGATATTCATTATGTCACTCAAAAATTGCATGGTCCAGTTAGAAGCAGTCATCCCTCCATCAACACGAAGTGTTGATTCTAAAGAACTAGGTATATCTTGTTTCATAGCGTTAATTAAATCACGTGTCTGATACCCAACACTTTCAAGGGCAGCTCTAGTAATTTCAGGTGCACCAGTATTCCTAGTTAAGCCAAAAAGTGCGCCTCTGCAATCAGGGTCCCAGTAGGGTGAACCAAGTCCAGTAAATGCTGGCACTAGATAAAGCTTGTTAGTCTCATCTGCTAACCTAGCCAAGTTGTCTGTTTCGTTAGCATGTTTTATAATGCCAAGGCCATCTCGAAGCCATTGCACAGCTGCCCCAGCAATAAAAATAGAGCCCTCAAGTGCAAAGGCAGTTTTGCCCTTCAGTCGGTAAGCAATAGTACTTAGAAGTCGGTTTTTCGAACATATAAGTTCATTACCGGTATTCAAAAGAGCAAAACAACCAGTTCCATATGTTGATTTAATCATCCCTGGTGTAAAACAGGCTTGACCTATGGCAGCTGCCTGTTGATCGCCGGCAACTCCGAGTATGGGTATAGTTCCCCCTAAAAGGGTTGTTACACCAAAATTATCGGCGCAATCCATAACTTCTGGAAGCATATTCATGGGGATATCAAAAAGCGCACATAATTCAGCGTCCCAACAATCATTTTTTATATTATAAAGCATGGTCCTTGAGGCATTAGTTGCATCTGTTTTATGAGATTTACCCTCAGTTAACTTCCATATAAGATAAGTATCAACCGTGCCAAAAAGTAGTTCACCATTTTTAGCACGCTTTCGAGCACCATCAACATTTTCAAGTATCCAGTGCAATTTACTTGCTGAAAAATAAGGATCGAGTAGGAGACCAGTTTTTTCATTTATCTCAGTTTCATGACCCTGTAATTTTAACTTATCACAAAATTCTGAAGTTCGTCGATCCTGCCAAACAATAGCATTATATATAAGCCCACCAGTTATTTTATCCCAAACCAAAGTCGTTTCTCGTTGATTTGTAATTCCAATCGAAACGACGTCTTTTGATGTAATGGATGCTTTATTAAGGACATCTTTACATGTTGCAATTGTAGTAGACCAAATATCATCTCCACGATGCTCTACCCAACCAGATTTTGGATATATTTGATCAAATTCAATTTGTGATTTAAGGTGTAGGTTCATTTTTGCGTCAAATAAAATGGCGCGGCTTGAAGTAGTCCCTTGGTCTATCGACAGAATATATTTCATTATACACCATTAAGTTAAAAAACCAGTTCAAGCAATAAATTATTTGAACATAAAGATTAATATTAGTTTAGATTAATAATGTCTAAGTTTGCACAGAAGTGGGACACAAAGAAATGTTAAAATATTTTTATTTTTTTATTATTTATACTCTATTCACATTAACTACTTTTGCCAGCGATAAGGTCATCGTCGCGCATCGTGGAGCAAGTGGTTATCTCCCGGAACATACAATTGCAGCCAAAGCTATGGCCTATGCAATGGGCGTTGATTATATAGAACAAGATGTTGTGATGTCCAAAGATAACCACTTAGTTGTTCTACATGATCATTACATAGATAGAGTAACGGATGTTCAGGTTAAGTTTCCTAATAGAGTTAGGGACGATGGCCGATATTATGTAATTGACTTTACGCTTCGTGAAATTAGAAGTTTGAATGTAACAGAGCGTTATGGTTTTGACATAAAAGGAAAAAAAATTGCTGTTTTTAAAGATAGATTTCCACTTTTTAAGTCTTACTTTAAAATTCATACCCTTGAAGAAGAGATAGAACTAATCCAAGGTTTGAATAAATCTACCGGTGGTGATGTTGGTATTTATACAGAGGCTAAAAGTCCAAGCTTTCACCTTTCTGAAGGAAAGGACCTGAGCAAAGCTATTCTGGAAACTTTTAAAAAATATGGTTACCAGGACCGAACAAGCAAAGCTTTTTATCAAACTTTTGAAATTGAAGAATTAAAACGTGTTTATGATAAGGTTTTACCCATGCTTAATATGGATGTTAAATTAATTCAGTTAATGGGTAATAGTAAATATTATTCAAAAATGATTACAATCAAAGGGCTTAGGAATTTATCCTTATACGCTTATGGTATAGGTCCAAGTTTAAATATGATTATACCTAATAATGAAAAAAATAGTGAGTTAGGTTTAACTGATTTAGTTACTAATGCCCACAGGGAAGGGATGAAGGTACACCCTTACACATTTAGACGAGAGAGCCATTCATCACTAGCCTATGCGACGAGTTATGAAAACTTACTCGATATATATTTAAACCAAATAGGTGTAGATGGCGTCTTTACTGACTTTCCTGACCTTACAGTAAAGTTTTTAACGAGGTAGTGTTATGATAGGTTTTTTAAAGCCAGCGGCACATGTTGATCCTATTGATGATAAGCAGGTCGATAAAGAATATAAACGTCTTAGGTTTAAAATATTTTTAGGTATTTTTGTTGGTTACGCTGGCTATTATTTAGTACGTAAAAATTTTACTCTTGCTATGCCGTCACAATTTTTGGGTTCATAATGAAAGCAGAAAAAAACCATAATATCTAAATGAATTTATATAAATACTCTGGGGGGTTATTTTTTTTACTTGTATTTGATGACAAAAACCATAAAAAATACTATATTCTGAGATGAGCTTTTGTTGTGATGAAAAAATACTTCCGTAAGTTAAAATGTCTAGTTATTTAATTTTTAATTATATTCATTACATTAAGATCTAATTTTGGAGAAATAAAATGTTTAAAGTCATAAAAATCTTAGTCCCTTTTTTTCTTTTTGTAATATCTTTTAATTTTACTGCTTCCGCAGACTTTAAAAAAGGTTTTAAGGCCTATCAAAATAAAGATTATAGGACTGCTCACCGAGAATTTCTTGAGGACGCTAATAAAGGTGTAGAAGAAGCACAATATAACCTTGGACTATTATATGAAGGAGGGTTGGGCACACCTCAGGATTATGTTGAAGCATCGAGATGGTTTAGAAAAGCAGCAGATAAAGGCCATATACTGGCTCAGTACAATATGGGCCTTAAGCACGATCTTGGTAATGGCTTACTTCAGGATTATACAGAAGCGGTAAGATGGTACAACATGGCTGCAGAGCAGGGACACGATCTAGCTCAATATGCCCTAGGGATCATGTATTTCGAAGGCCTAGGGGTCAACCAGGACTATACAAAAGCACTAAATATGTATCAATCCGCCGCCGAAAAGGGTTACATGGTAGCACAAATTGAACTTGCCCAAATGTATTATTTAGGACAGGGAGCCCTCAAGGATACAACCTATGCTCATATGTGGTGGAACATAGCTAGTGCATTTGGTAGTCAAGTAGGACAAAAAAATAGAAACATAGTAGAAAAAAGTATGTCACCAGCAGAAATATCTTACGCACAGAAATTAGCGCGTGAATGGATGCAGGCCAATCCATAGCAACAAGTATAAGCACAAATTCTAAATAGGATAATTCAAAATGAAAGATATATTACACAGCTTGATAGTACCGTCGAAGAGACAATTTTTTTGGTTTTCTCTTCAAATGATGGCTGCATTATTTATACTTATTTTGCTAGTTTCTTCCTTGTTTGCACAGACGACTAATAACCCTTTTAGCAAACCGATTGAAGCAAATGATGATATTATTGTCGTCGGTTATAAAGAATTTGCAACATTGCCTAACATAGACGGGGAGGCCGCCTTGGCGATGGACCTGGAAACAGAACCAGGTGGTGATCGTTATTTTGTAAATGATCTCCAAGGTATTTTATACACCATTAAAGAAGGTGGCGCAGTAACAGAATTTCTTAACCTAGGTGGTCCCAAGTGGAATGTTTCCCTTAAATGGACAGTTCTTGAAAGAGGTTTTACAGGTTTAGCGCTCCATCCGGAATTTAACAATGTTGGAACAGCCGGATATGGCAAATTTTATACATTATTAGATAGCAACAACACAGAGCCTGAGCCCGGTTTTACACCAGCCGAGGACGGAAATAACGCACATGATACGCTGCTTCTTGAATGGAAAATGAGTGATGCTAGCTCCAAAATATACGACGGCGATGCACCGCGTGTACTCATACGCATGGAACAACCATACGGTAATCACAACGGAGGACAAATAGCGTTTAATCCCTTAGCTAGGCCCAGCACACCGGAGTTTGGCAAGCTTTATATAAGCATAGGTGATGGTGGCAGCGGCGGTGATCCCATGAATATGTCACAAAACTTAACGTCCATTTTTGGGAAAATTTTGCGTATAAACCCGCTTGGCACAAATAGTAGCAACGGGCAGTATGGAATACCGAAAGATAATCCTTTTGTAAACAATCCCGACCCCTCTATCCTTCGTGAAATTTATGTTTACGGCACAAGGTCTCCTAATCGTATTGCGTGGGATGCTAATAATGGGCAAATGTATGTGGCAGATATTGGTCAGAATACAGTTGAAGAAATTAGTCCTGTCAGTGCAGGTGCAAATTTAGGATGGAAAGTCTGGGAAGGTAGTTTTCGTTATGTAAGCCGCAATGGGGTTGATATTGCCGACCCGAGAAATGACCCAAAAATGATTTTTCCTGTTGTAGAATGGGATCAGAAAGATCCATTGATGCAGCGAAACTCTGTTGCGTCAAGTGGGCTTGCTGTATATCGCGGACACGACATCCCACAGTTGCAAAATTTACTTATTTTTGCCGAACTCATAAGTGGTGAAATATTTTATGTTTCTGCTGATGAACTGCCGAAAGGAGGGCAGGATGCCATTCGCCGCATCCTTCTAAGAGATAGTGATGGTAACAAAACACTTTTACAGGTCATACAAGAGAAAAACTTGGAGCAGGGGCAGGATGAAGCCTACCGTGCAGACGTGCGAATAGCTCATACTACAGATGGAAAATTATTTTTGCTAAATAAACGAGACGGAGTCATCAGGCTCCTGATCGAGTAAATAATTAATATGCTTCAGGGATATTTTGCAGCCATGCTTCGTAAAATAAATGCTGCATTATAAGACAAAATCCCGGCAGGCTTTTGTTTGTAACAAACAATTGTATTAGACGTAGTGGGTTTAGAAATATTATATGTTTGTCCACCTGATGTGTTTGTATTAGCAGAAAAATAACCGCTATTATCAACATTTCCTGTAGTTGTAGAATATTGGGGCGTTGTATATGTACTGTTACTTATATCAGTGTTTTGGTTGATTATTACGAAATAACTATAACCACTTTCTTGAGTAAGCTCAGCGCTTCTTCGCAAAGTGAAGTCAGTAGTTTTTTGTGAACTTGTAAAGCCATTTCCTTCAAATGAAACCCTAAACACATTTGTATCTAATTGTGTTTCTTCATAACCACCAGTGAGGCCTGATGGTTGATAAGTAGTTGAACAGGCAATTATAAATAAACTAAAATATAGTAAGGTTATTAGTTTCAATTTTTTCATTTTAACTCTCCATTATTTTTAGTAGTTAAATCTAAGTCCTCACGCAAGTAGGCAAGTCAAGGTTCTCCTTAGGGCTAACGAGTAAGGCTGTAAAGAGAAGGCTAATATATTTAAATAGATTTTGCATACCTCACTCTACTCAGATACCAGTAAGTGAGTCAAATTGGACTGTGGTCAGGTTTACAGGTGAGGGGTTTGGGTATAACGTTGGATATTCAATACAATAGAGTGGTATTATTTTTTCTTGATATCAAAATTTGCAATTATAGGATCATGGTCACTAAGTTCTGGAACCTCTAAAGTTTTGATATCAGTTAGAGCATTATAAAGATCTTCTGTAGCAAACATATGATCAATTTCCCAAGGAAATTTACTTTTTGCATTTCTATGAGTTTGAATAGGCTTTGATCCAAACTTTCTCATGCAATCATTAAATCCCATATCAAGTATTGCATCAAAAAAATCATTAGTTGGTGAAGTGCCTTTATTAGCAAACTTGGTTCCTGTTGGATTATCATCCATTCTACGATCCATATTAAAATCGCCTGCAATCAATATATTTTTTGCTGAATGATGCCTACGAATATTTGCTACATATGTAGCCAAAAGTCCCATTAATGGTGGATCAACAGGTTTGAAATCTAGATTGGCATACACACAAATGAAAAATATATTTTCCGCATTTGTTACGATTAAGCCCATGCCACTATCAGTAGACATCTTTAATCTTTTATGGTTCTGCTCTTTAGAGTAAAAAACAGTACGATTTGATTTTTTTGTTGTTGTTCTTACAGTTGCGTTAATATTTGATGGGAGCGGACTTGCTTCTTGTGCTAGGATATAATCTGGGTCAGATTTTTCTAAAATCCATTCCCAATTACGCTCTTTTCTTTTATTCATATTCCATGAAACAATTCGCATTACTAAACCCTACTAAATTTTTTGTAAAAGATACTCTCTCGGTTAACCAAATCATCCACAGTTTCACCCCAACTAGGGAATGAAACCAGTTGTATGATGAATAGATTTTTCATACCTCACTCTACCCAGATACCAGTAAGTGAGTCAAATTGAACTGTGGTCAGGTTTACAGGTGAGGGGGTGTTTTATATTCTAAGAGGATCAATCAAATTGATATCGTGATTGCTATGTGATTGCTAAAACTATTTATAATAAATACTATTTACAGCTAAGTTATTGAAAAGATTGGTGCACCCGAAAGGATTTGAACCTTCGACCTCTGCCTTCGGAGGGCAAGGGATTAAGTTTCCTGCTATTTCTTTGTCTGTATAGCAGTGTCGGAGGGCAAACTATCACCGGAAGAGACACTTGCTTGCTTGCTTGCTTGCTTGCTTGCTTGCTAGCTACACCCTAAATGTATGGGCATCACAGAGAATCCCAGCTCTATGAGGGACCTTGTACCGGTGCTTAATATCTTTGGTGTTGATGTAATTTGAAAGGCAATCTCCAAGTCAAAACGGCTATTTTTCAGTTCCAAAAAGTTGACTTATAGCGATTGATTTTATATAGTTTCTGAATATATTAAAAGAGATAACAATGATAAAAACACTTGATAAAAATTCTTCCATAGATGAAATCATGCTCACGTTAAACGATGATGGTGCGGTAATTATTGCCAATCTAGTCAATGATAATGTTGTGGACAAAATATCAAAAGAGCTTAGGCCTTATTATGATACGCAGGGTACTAAATTTCAGGATGATTTTAACGGGTATACGACACTAAGACTTTATACCGTACCAAGAAAATCGCGAGCGTCACTAGGATTGCTTGCTCATGAGCAAGTAATGGAAATTATCGGTGCTGTCCTGCTTCCTCATTGCGAAAATTTTCAAGTGGGTAGCAGTACCGCTATTGAAATATATCCAGGGGAAAAAGATCAGATACTGCACCGTGACGATGATGATTACCCCAAAAGAATTCCCGGAGTTGAATGGCAAGTGAGTGTTTTGTGGGCGTTTGATGACTTTACCAAGGAAAATGGAGCGACAAGGTTAGTGCCAAATAGCCATGATTTGCGCAATATTGAAGACGTTAGGGAAGATGATATTGTCCAGGCAGTAATGCCAAAGGGATCGGCACTTATTTATATGGGAGCAACCATACACGGTGGCGGTGCCAATAAAAGTGACTTACCACGCGGATGTATGATCAGCACCTATAGTCTTGGCTGGCTTAAGCAAGAAGAAAACCATTTTTTGAGCATTCCTCGTGAAGTCGTTGATAGTTATCCAGATCATATCCGTCGATTATTGGGTTATCAGTCCCACGGCAAGAGCCTCGGAACTTATCCCGGCGTTCCAGGGGGTGTATGGCCCGAGGATGACTAATAATTTTAAGGTGGATGTGGACATTGGAATTATGAGTGATATTCAATTCGTTATCACAAAGTCTACATAGATTTTCTAATTTTTCATTCTTTGAATTTTTTGATAAATAAAATAAGCTGCAGAAACGCCTATCATACTAAAGAAGGAGACAAATAGAAATAGGTACTGATACCCAGAAGCACCTGGATAAGCATCTAAAATTACCCCACCCAAGGTGGGCATAAATATATCTGGTGTGTACGCAATTACTGAAATAATTCCTGTTGCTGTACCGGTCACCGCTAGTGGAACGCTACCTTGTTCCAAGAGGGAAAAATAAGTTCCCCTGAGTGCATAGACAACAGCCGTAAGAGCGGCGACATTGATTATCAGAAAAGGTAAGAGTGCTTGAGATCCGGGAACAAGACCAAACATTAAAAAACCGGAAGTCATTATGATACAAAATCCTAATATAGCTTTTGCAGGGCCAATTTTATCTGCAAAAAAACCTGCTGCTATGGCAGCAAAAGGCGTGACCCAGTATTTACCAACTCCAATGGCGCCACCGCCAACCTCACCCAATTCGAAAACTTCAGTCGCATAAGGGGTAAAAAAGATTGTTCCCCACATTGCTGTATTAGTAGCCATTATAATAAGTGCAATCAGCCAAATGATGGGTAATTTCAAAATATATTTGATTTCAGTGATCGTTACTTTTGGCTGCTTTTCGTGATTAGATATCCCGTCCTTCATAACTCGCCAAACTAAAAATGCCAAAACTAAAGTATAAGAAGATATCCAAATAATATTTTCAGAGACAGCCTTATCATCACCTCCGCTATATGCAAAAATTGTCAATAGGACCGTAGTGGAGATCACTTCTGAAATATTTCTTCCTCCCTCAAGTATGCCGTAGGTCTTTCCTTGATCCTCACTCGAGCCCCAACATCGTGTTGCTTTAATCATTGCTGACCATAATATGCCAGCGCTGGTTATGCCCCAAATTCCAAATAAGATCAGACAAATTTCAAAAGAAGGTAAAGTGGAGAAAAAAAAACCTGCGAGGGCGGTAATCACAAGGGCAGTAGTTATTAGTTTTCGTGGTGAAAAACGATCTGCTAACCATCCTCCTGGAAAATAGGCGATTAAAGACACAGCTCCGAAGGTACTTAAAAGAAGTCCCATTTGGGTTTTTGTAAATCCAAAAGCATTCTGCATAGGAATATAAAAAATATCTGAAAATAAAGGCAGCCAAAAAATAACACTACCTGATAAACATAATAAACCCATGGTTAGCCATTTTTCAACACCTGACATTCAACCCTCCCTTATAAGACCATAAGACAAATTTAAAAAATTGCAATTTGAAGTTTATGAGACGGCTTTTCTTTCCGCATCGATAAGCGCACGTTTACGTTCTAAACCCGAGCGGTAACCACCCAGTGAACCATTACCCCGTAATATTCTGTATTCTTTGGGGTCTGTATCGCCCATTTCATCCTGACCCGCTGAAACGAGGGCCAAAGAGATAGTAAACACATTAATAAACCTGTTAATGCAGGTGATTAACAGAGAAATGTACGGTGGATTTGTATTAAACTAACTAACTCGGGTGAGGGTGAAGTACATTACCGACTATAAAAAGGGGGATAAAAAGGGGGTACACAAAAAATATTTAACAGATTTAATCTTTTATTTGTAATATGTTAGTAATAAAAAATGGCTCCCCGAGCAGGACTCGAACCTGCGACAAATAGATTAACAGTCTACTGCTCTACCAACTGAGCTATCGGGGAT